>Ga0193717_1000024_pt1 | contig 180897 bp, 184 predicted proteins | sample U2c2metaG_FD_145900 | JGI IMG/M metagenome (GOLD analysis project Ga0193717, IMG submission 145900) | Soil microbial communities from a riparian zone of the East river system, Colorado, United States - U2c2 | ecosystem: Environmental > Terrestrial > Soil > Riparian zone | place: USA: East...
AGTGCCCAGGCACAGCCATCAGCGGTGCACGAGCGCACAAGCTGCCGCATCAGGACCGTCTCGACCGCCCGGGCAGCTTCGATGTGACCATGGACACGACATCGGTGACCTCGTGAATCCGAAGCACCCGCGCCACTCCGACGTAGACCGGGAGCATCACGGCCCCGGCGATGGCCAGTTCGAGCGCGGAGGTGAGCGGGCTGTTCCAGTCGGTGGCCGAGTCGATCACGGTCAGCACTACCCGGGCGAGGCCCGCGCCGACCACGGCCGCGATGACCATGGCGAGCAGTGGCAGCGCGATTCCCGCACCGTGCACCCGCGGCACCCGCCGGGCAAGCACCCGCCGGGACATCAGCACGGCGACCAGATAGGCCAGCGAGTACGCCGCGCCCAGCGCGACGCCGCTGAACCGCAGATGTTCCTCCCCGAGGACGAACCGGACGCCGATGACAGCGGCCGCGATGTTGACCGCGGCGATCACGCACTGAAGGAAGAACGGCGTCCGGGTGTCCTCGAAAGCGTAGAAGGTGCGCAGCTGGAAGTACTGCACGGTGAAGGGCACCAGGCCGAGCGCGAGTGCCATCAGCGTGTAGGCCATCAGTTGGGTGTTGTTCTTACCGGCGCCGTACCCGGCGATCACCATCGTGATCGGGTACGCGAACGCCACCATCGCGGCGGCAGCCGGTACGACGATCGCCAGCGTCTGGCGGATCGAACGGGCCGAGAGCCGGGCCACCTCGGTCACGTCGCCCTCGGACGCCAGCGACGACATCTGCGGGAGCGCGGCCGTCGCCAGCGAGACGGTCACGATGCCGTGCGGCACCAGGATGATCAGCATGGCCGTGCTGTAGGCAACCAGACCGGCCTTTGCGCCGGGGCTGTCCGAGGCGCTACCGGCGATGGCCAGCTGCGTGACGACCACCAGCGTTACCTGGTTGACCGCGACGAACAGCACTGTCCACAGGCCCAGCCGCGCGGTGTGGCCGAGCCCGGTGCCGCGAAGGCCGAACTTGGGCGCATAGCGGTGGCCACTGGCCTTCAGGTAGGGCAACAGTACGAGCAACTGGACGGCGATACCCACCGTGTGGCCCAGCCCGAGCAGTAGCTCCTCGCCGTGGCTGAAGGTGGGCGGGTTGGCGCCGACGCGGTAGATGAAGAGGAAGACGATGATCGAAGCGCAGGCGACGATGTTGTTCGCGATCGGCGCCCACATCATCGGCCCGAACCGGCGCCGCGCGTTCAGCACCTGGCCGACCAGCACGAACGCGCCGTAGAAGAAGATCTGCGGGAGGCAGAGCCGGACGAACATGACCATCGAGGCCTTCTCGGCCGCCATCGACGGGTCGTGCAGCTCCTTCGGCAGGTACAGACCGGCGATCTGCGGCGCCAGCAGCACACAGCCGACGGTGACGACCGCCAGCACCAAGAAGCCGAACGTGAGCAGCCGGTTGGTGAAGTCCTGGCCACCGTCGTCGTGGTTCTTGATCGCCCGGACCAGTTGCGGCACCAGCACCGTGTTGAAGACGCCGCCGGCCAGCAGGATGTAGAGGCTGTTCGGGATGGTGTTCGCGGCGGTGAAGATGTCGCCGCGCAGGGCAGTGCCGATGGCGGCCGCGAGCAGGGCGATCCGGACGAATCCGAGCAGGCGGGACAGCACCGTTCCGGCTGCCATCACCGCCGCGGAGCGCAGGGTGCGGTCAGCCATCCTTCGTCCCGACTCCTTCTTTCCAACTCGTCTCGTCGGCCTGCGACTGCCCCGGTACTGCGTGCGGCTCCGCGCCGTCGTCCCCGGTCCTACCGTTCTCCCGTACGCCGTTCGCCCGGTCGGTGGTGATCCGCAGGGGCTTCACCGGATCCAACGGGTTCGGCTCCGAGTTGCCTGCCAGCTCGGGAAGTGGTTCCGCGGTACCCAGGTCATTCGGGTCCAGCGGGGCCGGGTGCAGCGGGTCGGATCCGGGCTCCGGGGAACTCGGGTTACGCCGCTCCGAACGGATCCGCCGGTAGATGCGGACGAGCGACGTACCGAACAAGAGGGCGACAGCGGCACCGACCAGGATCCAGCCGACGCTGCCGTACTGGGCGGCCTGGATCACCAGTTCCTGCGAGCGGCCAACCGGCAGTTGCTGCGCGGAGACCACCTGTGCCTCGGCCAGGATCAGGCCGTTCTGCTCGGCACTCGCGTTGATCTGGTAGGTCGCCTTCACACCGGCGGCGAGCACCTTGGTCTCCAGCGGCTCGATCCGCAGGTCGGACCGGTTCGCGGAGGTGACCACGATGCCGACCCGGACCGAGACGTTCAGCTCGTTCGCGATGGTGAGCGGGAAAGTGCCCTTGCTGCCGGACAGGTTCACCTTGATGTCGCGGCGGTCGGCGCCCGCGTTCGTGACCAGATGCACCTTGCCGAGCTGACCGTTCACCGCCGTCAGCTCGAAGGCGGTGAACCGCTGCGCCTCGTCGGCGTAGCCCCGCCAGCCGTTGGAGCCGGCCCGGAACATCGCCCGGCGGAGGTTCTCGTCGGCGGCGTCGGGGTTGTCCAGCAGGGAGACGAAGGTGGTGGTCGCGTTGTTGAGGTCCTTGAACTGCTCGAATTGCGCGCCGGCCAGAGCACCGCTCGACCGTTGTGCCGTCGGCGCCTTGATCACCTTGGGGGCCGGCGTCACAGGCTTACCGGCCGGGATCACCTGATCGAGGTTGACCGGCGTGATCCACGGCAGCGAGAGGCCCTGCACCAGCCCGGTGGTGGACCGGCCGTCCGGGTCCCAGCCGCGAGGGGGCAGTGCGACGACGGTGACTGCGCCGGTTCCGGTCGCCGCGAGCAGGGATGTCTCCGCGGCGAATCGCTGCTGCACCTGGAGGGGAGAGGTAACGGACGCCGGGTCCGGTCCGCCCGCGGTGAGGCTCGAGCTCGCAACTACCGTGCGGACGCTCTTCACCGGTCCTTCCGGGGTGAGGACGTCGTACACGGGTGAAGGAGCCAGATTCGGCCGCGTCTCGGCGGACCAGGAGGAACTGCTGACCAGGTTGACGTCGTCGGCCTTTGCACCGGCGTACCCGGTGGAGGCGGCGGCGAGATTCTTGCTGCTGGCCGAGCCGTTCTCCAGCCAGAGCCCGGACCGGAACAGCGGCGGACCACCGAGGTTGTACTGCTCGGTCGCCGTGCGCGCCTGGCCGACGAGATCCCGGAGGGTGCCGCCGGCATCGATCAGGGTGGAGACGTCCGGATCGCCGTACGGGAGCAGGATCGTGGGATTCCTCGCGCGACTGAGGTCGAACGCCTTCAGCCAGGCCGCGGCCGCCTTCTGGCCGGTGCCAGGCTTCGTCTCGTTGTTGGCGCCGACCACGCGGTAGCCGCGGGCCATCTGTTTGACCTCGTCGATCATTGCGGGATCGACGAGCCAGCTGACCTTCTGCTGCTGGCCGAGGGCGAGCAACCGGCCGAGCTCACCGGTCGGGGCCAGCGACTGCGCGAGCGAATCGTTCGCGAACCGGTCGCCGCTGAGCAGGGTCGGCCGGTGCAGCAGCGGGATCACCACGGCGGTGTTCACCTTGCGCGGCATCGGGTCGGCACTGACCACCGGCATCAGGATCCGGCTCAGTCCGGCCGAGACCCGGTCCTTCGGCGTGATGTTGCCGCGGAAGCGCACGCCGACCGCGTAGACGCCGGTCCTGCCGTCGATGTGCCAGTCCTGCCACCGCACCACCAGCCGGAAGGGCACGGTCGCCTTCGGTGCGACCGGTTGGTCGAACTCCTGGAAGGTGGCGGAGTCGGGGTCGTTCAGTCCGACGCAACTGTTGCGCTTCTGGACCGGCTCGTCCGCCTCGGTCGGGATCGCCGCCAGCTCGGCCGAGGTGGTCAGCAGGTGGTCGTCGATGCAGGCGGTGGCCTGGGCGTTGTCGAAGGTGCTGTTGCTGGTGTTCGTGATCCGGCCGGTGATGACCACGGCGTCGCCCGGCTTCGGGGCCGCGGGCGTGAAGGAGTCGATGGCCACGTTGACCACCGGATCCTCCGCCGCCGGGCTCGCGATCGCCGCCGGCGCGGCCAGAACCGCTGCCGACGCAGCGATCAACAGGCTCGCACCCGCTGCCGCGGAGAGCCTCAGTCGCCGTCTGAACACGCCGTCACCGTAACCTAGTGTCCTGTGTCTTCTACTCCTGACCGCTCGGCCTCCCCTGGATCGTTGTCCGCGGTACAGCGGAAAGGTGTCCAGTCGTTGCTAGAGATCGCGCCGGTGGTCGATGAGCTCGGTGCCCGCTTCGATGCCGCCGGGCACGAGATCGCGCTGGTCGGAGGTCCTGTCCGGGACATTCTCCTCGACCGGGGGAGCAAGGATCTCGACTTCGCCACCTCGGCCCGTCCCGACGCCGTCGAGCGACTGCTGGCCGGCTGGGCCGACCACGTCTGGGACATCGGCAAGGCCTTCGGCACCATCGGGTGCCGTAAGGGCGATTGGGTTCTGGAGATCACCACCTATCGGTCAGAGTCCTACGATTCCACCTCACGCAAGCCCGCGGTCGAGTACGGCGACAGCCTCGAGGGGGATCTGGCCCGGCGCGACTTCGCGATGAACGCGATGGCGGTACTGCTGCCGTCGCACACCTTCGTCGACCCGTTCGGCGGGCGGGCGGACGTCGCGAACAAGGTGATCCGGACGCCGGGATCGCCCGAGGACTCGTTCTCCGACGACCCGCTGCGGATGATGCGGGCGGCCCGGTTCGCCGCCCAGCTGGGCTTCACCCCGGACCCGGCCGTGGTGGCGGCGATGACGGCGATGGCCGAGCGGATCACGATCGTGTCCCCCGAGCGGGTCCGCGACGAACTGATCAAGCTGGTCTGCTCGGACCACCCGAGGACCGGGCTCGACCTGCTGGTCTCCACCGGCCTGGCCGAGTACGTGCTGCCTGAATTGCCCGCGCTGCGGCTCGAACTGGACGAACACCACCGGCACAAGGACGTGTACGAGCACTCGCTGACCGTGCTCGAGCAGGCGATCGACCTGGAACCACGCCTCGGCGTCCCGGTGCCCGACTTCGTGGTGCGGTTCGCCGCGCTGATCCACGACATCGGCAAGCCGAAGACCCGGAAGTTCGAGGGTGACGGCAAGGTGACGTTCCACCATCACGACATGGTCGGCGCCAAGCTCACCCGCAAGCGGATGAAGGCGTTGCGGTTCAGCAACGAGCAGATCGACCAGGTGAGCAAGCTGGTCGAGCTCCACCTGCGCTTCCACGGCTACGGAACCGGTGAGTGGACCGACTCCGCCGTACGCCGGTACGTCCGCGACGCCGGCGAGCTCCTCGGCCGGCTGCACGTCCTCACCAGAGCGGACAGCACCACGCGGAACCGACGCAAGGCAGAAGCACTGCGGTCGGCGTACGACGATCTGGAAACGCGGATCGCGCGCCTGCAGGAACAAGAGGAACTGGACTCGATCCGCCCGGACCTGGACGGCAACCAGATCATGGAAATCCTCGGCATCGGCCCCGGCCGCGACGTCGGCGAGGCCTACAAGTTCCTGATGGAACTCCGCATGGACCACGGCCCCCTAGGCGAAGCCCGAGCCCGCCAAGAACTCCTCACCTGGTGGTCCTCGCGCTCCTGATTCACGGCGTGGCAGCGGGGTGAACATCGGTCGGTGATGGGCGCTCCTCAGGGGGAACTTTCGGCGGTACCGTCGGTAGATGTTGTGGTTGGTGGCGGTGCTGGGTGGGGGTGGGGTGGCGCTGGCCGGGCGGTTCCTGTGGGACCGGCGTGCGGCCAGGCGGGCGGATGCCGGGGAGCTCGAGCAGATCAGGCGGCTGGCGGACGAGGACGTCACACTGCTCGGCGAGGAGCTCAGCCGGCTGGGGGAACTGGTCGACGGCCGCACCCTGGATGCCGATGCGCGGCTCGACTATCAGCGCGGGCTGGATGCGTATGAGTCGGCCCAGCGCTCGGTCCGCGGGATCACCAAGGCCGAGGCGATCAGTACTGTCACCGACACGCTGGCGACCGGCCGGTACGCGATCGTCTGCGTCCGGGCCCGGGTGGCCGGCGATGCGGTACCGGAGCGGCGGGTGCCCTGCTTCTTCAACCCGCAGCACGGACCGTCCACCACCGACGTGCTGTGGACCCAACCCGCGCACGGCACCCGGACAGTGCCGGCTTGCGCTCAGGATGCCGCCCGGTTGAAGGCGCACGAGGAGCCAGAGGTTCGCTATGTCCGGTACTCCGGGCGCCGGGTGCCCTACTGGGAGGCGGGTGCAGCGGTCGCGCCGTACGGGGCGGGGTACTTCGCGAGCGGCGTGGGCGCCACCTACATCGCGATGGCCGCCTTCGAGAGCCAGGCCGGCGTGATCGGCGGCTGGGGCGATTGGTCCGCAGGTGGCGGGGGCGATGGGTTCGACTCCGGCGGAGGGGGTGACTTCGGTGGTGGCGGTGATTTCGGCGGCGGGGACGGCGGTGGCGGTGGCGGTGGCGACGGCTGATTTCAGGTGGCAAGCCGGCGCCTGGTCAATCGCCTCACATCCCGCGTCTGAACGGATCAGTCCACTCGCCTGGCTGGTCTAGTCTCGCGGCGTGGATATCTGGAGCATCATCGGGTGGGGCGGGTCGGCGCTGGTCGTGGTGTCGTTGCTGCAGACCCGGATCCTGCGGTTGCGGCTGCTGAACCTGATCGGTTGCGTGGTCCTGGTCGGCTTCAACCTGGCGATCGAGGTCTGGCCGATGGTCGGCATGAACGCCGTGCTCGCGGTGATCAACGTGGTGCACCTCTACCGGTTGCTCCGGCACCGCCACGACGACGCGGAGTACGCCGTCCTGGAGGTCAACCCGACCGACGCCTATCTCGGGTACGTGTTGTCGTCGCACCTGAAGGACATCAGCAGCTTCAACCCCGACTACACCCCGGCGCGGAGCTCGTACGCGTTCCTGGTCCAGTTGGGCGACCGCACAGTCGGGGTGGTCCTAGCCCACGACGCCGGTGACGGGCGGGCCCAGATCGACCTGGACTACGTGCTGCCGAAGTATCGGGACTTCACCCCCGGCGAGTTCGTCTTCCGCCGTAGCGACGTCTTCACCGACCACGGCTTCCGCCAGGTCGTGGCACCCCGCCGAATGCGCGACTCAGCCTCCTACCTCACCAAGGTCGGCTTCCACCGCGACGGCCAGGACCTCGTCCTCGACCTGGCCTGAACGCGCAATTGTATAAGTACGTTTATTATAAGTACAGTTATAACATGGAGAAACCAGAGCGGATCTTTGCCAGAGACGCTGAGTGGGGTCACCTGTCCAGATTCGCAGCGGGATCACACGGGCGACCTCAGCTGGGCGTGATCAGCGGCAGACGGCGGCAAGGGAAGACCTACCTGGTCGAGTCGCTCGCAGAGCAGTTCAATGGCCTCTACTTCGGTGCGACGGAGGCCATGGAGACCGAGTCGCTCGCGTTGTTCGCGGCCGCTCTGAGTACGCATATCGGGACGCCGTCACCGCTACGATTCGACAGTTGGGACGAGGCCGTCAGATACCTCTTCGCCCTGCCCGGCTCAGCGGGTCCGCTGGTGATCGATGAGTTTCCCTACCTCAGCAAGGTGTCACCGGCTCTGCCTTCAATCTTCCAGCGGGAGATCGATCGGGCGGCCACCGCAGGTCAGGATGTCAAGCTACTGCTCTGCGGATCTGTGATGTCGGTGATGGGCGGGCTGTTGTCAGGCACCGCTCCCCTTCGCGGTCGTGCGACTCTCGAGTTGGTCGTCAAGCCGTTCGACTATCGGCTGGCGCGCGAGTTCTGGGAGGTAGAGGATCCCAAGCTGGCCGTACTACTGCACTCCGTGGTTGGCGGGACGCCGGCCTACCGAGGGTTCGTGAATGGTGACGGCCCCGACTCGGTCGACCGGTTCGACGACTGGTTGCTGAGAACGGTGCTGAGTCCGGCCAGTCCTCTCTTCCGGGAGGCGCGTTACCTGCTCGAGGAGGAGATGGAGGTCAGGGACGCCGCGCTCTACCACTCCGTCCTGGCAGCCGTTGCCAACGGCAACAGCACGCGTGGCGGGATCGCGAACTACATCGGCCGCAAGGCCACGGACATCGGCCATCATCTGGTTGTCCTCGAGGACAGTGGCTTGTTGCGACGGCAACAGGATGTGTTCCGGCCGGGGAGATCCGTCTATCAAGTGGCCGAGCCGCTGGTCGTCTTCTATCAGGTGGTGATGCGCCCGCAATGGGGTCTGCTCGAGAGTGGCCGCGCTCAGAACGTGTGGGAGGCGGCCAGGTCGCGGTTCTCCGCCCAGGTGGCAGGGCCGCACTTCGAGCAGGTGTGCCGGGACTTCGCGATGCTTGCTCCACCGGCGCTGTTCGGCGAGCTTCCAGGCGAGATCGGCGCGGGTGTGGTGTCGGACCGCACGCGGCGCGGGCAGATCGAGATCGACATGGTCGTGCTTGCGGCGGCAGTTCCCGGTGAGCGGCGGAGGATTCTCTCGCTGGGGGAGGCGAAGTGGGGCGACGTGATGGATCAGAGGCATGTCGATCGTCTGCGCCGGGCCAAGGAGATCTTGGCCCACGACTACGACACCAGCGACACCGTGCTCGCTTGCTACAGCGGAGCGGGTTTCGCGCCGGACATCGATCCGGCCGTCCTCACCATAGGACTCGAGCAGCTCTACGGATGAGCTAGTCCAGTTCCTTCGCGAAGCAGCGGGAGGCGGGTTCGGTTTCGAAGGGCGGGTAGGGCGGGATGGGGGTGTAGCCGTGGCGGGTGTAGAGGGCGAGAGCCTGGTGTTGCTGGGTGCCGGTTTCAAGGCGGAGGGTGGTTAGGCCTTGGGTGAGGGCTTGGGATTCCACCGAGGTGAGGAGTAGGCGGGACAGGCCCCAGCCGCGGGAGGACGGTTCGACGTACATGCGCTTGATCTCGCCCAGGCCTGCGCTGATCGGTTGCAGGCCGACGCAGCCGGTGGGGGTGCCGTCGACGAGCAGGACGATGAACTCGATGTCGGGGTGCAGGGTGACCAGCGGCTGGTCGTCGCCGTAGATCGCGGCCAGTTCGGCCTGCTGGGCGGTCGTCAGTGCGACGACGGCCGGGTCGGTCCGGGTGGCCGGCCGGAGCTCGACACCCTCCATCACTTCCACCCCATCGGTCATGGTGCGGACGTTAGCAATCGGCGGTGACGCTGCTGTTTCGCTTTCCTCTCCGGGTTTCCGGGGGACAGTGAGGTCTACCCGGTGTCTCCGATAGGTCGCGCTGAGGTCTCCACACTCGACGTGCTCTGATGTGTCGGTGAAGTCTCTGGAGGAGATCGCGGCGGCTGTCCGTGCGGGTGAGCTGGATCCGGTCGACCTGGTCGAGCAGGCCTTGCGACGGGCCGAGGAGACGGCCGAGCTGAACGCCGTCGTCCACCTGGACGTCGAGGGTGCTCGCCGCGTGGCCCGGCACCTGCGTTCCTCCAAGCAAGGTGCGCTGGCGGGCATCCCCGTACTGGTGAAGGAGATCATCGAGGTCGAAGGTCTGCCGTACCGCTGCGGCTCCGCGTCGATGGACGGGATCGCGACCTGCGACGCGGAGGTCGTCCGCCGGCTGAGAGAAGCCGGCGCGGTGATCATCGGCCTCAGCCACAGCCACGAGTTCGCCTACGGATGCACCGGCACGTCCAACCGGGTCGGGCCGTGCCGGAACCCGCACGACCCTTCCAGGCTGACCGGTGGTTCCAGCGCAGGTGCCGGAGCGGCTGTGGGCGGTGGCGTGGTTCCACTGGCGATCGGCACGGACACGGCCGGCTCTGTCCGCATCCCCGCAGCACTGTGCGGCGCAGTCGGCTACATGCCCACCCGGGACACCCTGTCCACCGACGGCGTCTTCCCACTGGCACAGAGCCTGGACCGCGTCGGCGTACTCACCACCTCCGTCGCCGACGCTCTCTACGCAGTCAATGCCCTCTCCGGCGGCGAACCAGCACCAGCCCGTACTACGCCGCCGCGGCTGGGCGTAGTCGTCAATGCGGAGCATCTCGACTACTCCGCAGAAGTAGGCCAAGTCTGGTCCGCGGCTCTGGCCCGGCTGGAGGCGTCCGGGGCCGACCTGGTCGACGTGGAGCTTCCGGACTGGGCCACGTCCAACCAGACGGCGATCGACTTGCAGGGACCCGAGGCAGCCGCGGTCCATGCCGGGCGAGACACCTTCGCCTACCAACCCGACGTCCAGATGAGGTTGCGGGAGGCGGCGGACGTACCGGGTTGGCGCTATGTGAAGGCTCGGCAGGCAGTAGCCGGGATCACGGCGACCGTTGGCGACCTGCTCAACCAGGTGGACGCAGTACTGCTGCCGACAGTCCTTACTGTGGCTCCACCTATCGCAGCGGTAGTGGACCCGGCCGGAGCGGGCGCAGTACGGGCGCAGTTGCTCAAGAACACACGCCTCGCCAACCTGACCGGGCATCCCGCTTTCACCGTGCCGCTGCCGACCACGGGCCTGCCCGTAGGACTGCAGATCCTTGCCGTTGACAACCAGGCCGCCGCCGCAGCGGCGGCCTGGATCGAGTCAGCTGTAAAGGCGTAGATCGGCGAGCGTCCACCAGTGGTCGCTGGCCCCGGTGGAGGTGATGCGGACGTAGCGGGCCCGGGTAGGAGCGACGTCTACGTTCGTGAGTTGGCCCTTGGAGGTCCCGCTGGTCAGCGGTCGCCACGTGGTGCCGTCGTTGCTGTACGCGAGTTGCCACGAGGCCGCGTAGTCGCCGAGGTTGCCGCCACTGTCGAGAGCGACCCGCCGGAACCAGCGCGCGGTCCCGAGGTCCACCTGCAGGTACTGACCGGCGGCCTGGGCCTGCTTGGTCGTCCACAGCGTCGAACCGTCGGCATCGATCGCCAATGCCGCAGTGTCTGCTGCAGTCGAGGCCGTTGCCGTGGCACCGGCCAGTGAGACCGGCTGCAGGCTGTCCAGCGACCGCGACCAGACGTAGGTCGCGATTGAACCGCCGGGCAACGTGTACTCGAAGGACTGGTCGCCGACCGCCACCGCGAAGCTCCGCGGCTCGTCGTTCTCGTTGTGCACCAACAGCGCGGTGGAGCCGTCCGGGTTACGGAAGGCGGCCGACATGAGTTGGCCGTTCCACCCGGTCGTGCCGTACGACGTACTGCCGATCCGCACCGCGCCCGGCTTCACGAACTTCGACAGGTGCCCGATCGTGTAGTACTCCGCATCCGTGGTGACGCTGCCGTCGGTCTGCAGCGTGACCAGCCCGGTGCAGGTGTCGCAGCCGCCGTTGTGCGGACCGCCGGTGGAGTCCAGCGCGATGTTCCAGTTCACGACGGACTTCGCCCAGTTGCGGGTGGTGCCGAGCATCAAGGTGCGGGCGTGCCAGGTCAGCGTGCCGCGGAAGATCTGCTCGGGCGTGTCATTCGGCCCGTGCGAGCCGGAGCACTCGGTGAACCAGATCCCCTTCTCCGGGAAGGTCTGGTGCAGTGCGGTCTGCGCACTCGGGTCGCCGGAGTAGCAGTGGTACGCCGTACCGGCGATCCACTTGGCGGCCGGAGTACTGAGCAGCTGGTACGGGTAGTCCGTCTCCGGGTCCTCGCCGGGCGGAGTGCTCGCGACGTCGCCGGGATGGGTGGTCCAGTTGTGGTCGTAGCCGAGGATCTTCGTTCGCGGGCTGGCCGCACGCAGCATCGGGCCGAGTGCCTCGATCACCGCGGCTTGCTGGCGCACCGGCATGTCCGTGCCCGGGTAGCCGCTCGGCTTGCGGTTCTGCGGCTCGTTCTGCACCGACAGGAAGTCGACCGGTACGCCGGCAGCCGTGTACGCCTTGACGAACTTCACCAGGTAGCGCGCGTAGGCGTTGTAGACAGCCGGGTCGTCCTTGAGTCGCCCACCGACCAGGGAATCGCCGGTCTTCATCCAAGCGGGCGGACTCCACGGGGTCGCCATCACCTTCAGCGAGGGATTGAGCTGCTTCGCCCGGCGCAGCAACGGCAGGATCTCCTTCTGATCGTGCGCGATGCTGAAGTGCTTCAGGCTGAAGTCGGTCTGCCCGGCCGGTACGTCGTCGTACGTGTAGTGCGCGGGCTCCGCGGTGAAGTCGGACGAACCGACGACCTGCCGGAGGAAACTCACCCCGATGCCCTGCTTCGGGTCGAACAGCGACCGCATGGTCTTGTCCCGCTGCACCGGGCTCAACTGGTAGAGCACGTCTGCCGACGAGTCCGTGATGGAGGCACCGAAGCCGTCCATCGTCTGGTACTTCGTCTTCGGGTCGACCGTGATTGTCGTCTGCGTGCTGCTGCCCTTGGCAAAGGCCACCGGCGCACGCTCATGCAGCAACTCGGCCCGGTCCGGCGTCGTCACCCACACCTTCGCCTGGACGCCGGTACTCCGGCCGTCCGGTCCCACCGCCTCGGCCCCGGGCACCAGTCCCGTGGCCACTAAGGCGGACACCGCAAGGGTCGCGCCCACCGCATGTCTTCTCATTCGTGCTCCTCACCAGGCGGGATGTAACAAATGGAACAAAGTGCGACACATCAATCGCCAGAAAACCGCCGCTCTGGTCAACTGTCAAGACTGAAGCTAGGCTGCCGGTCGTGAAACAAGTAGGTGTAACAAATGCCTAGGCGAGTCACCGTCCGGGACCTCGCGGCGGAGACCGGCGTCTCGATCGCGACGGTCTCCCGGGTGCTGAACCAGGCCGGCAACGTGGCGCCGCAGACGCGCGAGCTCGTCGAGCAGGCGGTCGAGCGCCTCGGCACTCTCGCTCCCGGCCCGCGCGGCGGCCTCCCGAAACCCGCGGCGGGGGCGGTCTACGTGCGCTGCCCGTACGTGCTGACGGACTACTTCGGCCTGATCGTGTCCTCGATCGCCGAGACCCTCGATCGCCATGGCCGGCAGTTGATCCTGAGCGCGGGCGAGGCCGCTCAGCACACCCAGGTGCTGTCGCGGGTGGCCGGCGACCCGGCGATCGGCGGCGCGATCCTGATCCTGCCGCCGGAGTCGAGCGACGAACTCGTCCGGCTGCGAGCCCGCCGCTTCCCCTTGGTGGTGGTCGATCCGCGGACCGCCCTGCCCCGGGACATCGCGTCCGTGTCGGCCGCACACTTCTCCGGCGCGCGTCAGGTCTCGGCCCACCTGGTCGAGCTCGGACACCGCCGTATCGGAGTGATCGCCGGACCACGGGAGTGGCTGGCCAGCGACGCCAGACTGAGTGGGCACGCCGCCGCGCTCGCCGACGGCGGCATCCTCCCTGACCCCAGCGTGGTCCGGTACGTCGAACCAACCACGGAGCAGGGTTATCGCGCGGCGGCCGAGCTGCTGGATCTTCCTCAGCGCCCGACGGCTCTGGTCGCCTTTAACGACAAGGCCGCAGTCGGCGCGTTGCAGGCGGCCGCTGAGCGCGGCCTCGCGGTCCCAACGGATCTGTCCATCGCCGGCTTCGACGACATCGACGTGAGCCGCGCGACTTCACCGGCACTCACCACAGTGCGCCAGCCTTTGCAGGAGATGGGCCGAATGGCAGTAAGCCTGCTCACCCGTCTGCTGGACCGCCACGACCTCGAGGCCCTTCACATAGAACTAGCCACCGAACTCATAGTCCGCGGCTCGACGGCGTCCGTCAGCTGAGCCTGCGGAGGGTCGTCAATGCGGCGATCGAGTGGTCGACCAGCTCCTCAGGAGACGACGGCCGATCGTCCACCGGCAGACCTGACCATTCGATCGCCAGGTCCTCCACGTAGGCCAACCACGCGTGGACAGTGAGTCGGACCGGGGAGGCTGGTTGGTCGACTGTCGACTCACCCAGCAGATCGAGCACCCGCGCAGTCAGGCTGGCCCGCGTCTCGGAGTACACCTCGACGACGTAGTTGTCCCCGCCTGCCGCGCCGCGAACGAACGAGATGTACGAGTCGCGTCGGCGGCTGACGAAGGCGACGAACGCGAGCAGCATCTGCCGGAGTTGCTCGTCCGGCGGCAGCGTCGGATCTGGCTTCGTCACCCGCAACAATCGCCGCCCGGCGGCACTGATCACCGCGATGTAGAAGTCCCGCTTGGTCGGGAAGTAGTGGAACAACAGTCCCCGCGAGATCCCGGCCTCCTCCGCGACGGCGTCGATCGACAGCTCGTGGATCGGGCGGTTCCGCAGCATCATCAGCCCGATGCCGACCAACTGCCGGCGCCGATCCTCGGCGGGGAGCCTCTGACGCATGCTATTGAGCATTGCTCAGTAACTGCGCTAACGTCAAGGGAAGTCGAGCGTTAGGAGCGAGCTAATGGGGTTCGAGCCGTCCGCCAGGGCGCAGGAGTTGATCGCGCAGGTCGAGGAGTTCCTCCGGACCGAGATCGAGCCGGTCGAGCCCGAGATCCACGCCGCCACTCGCGCGGCCGAGGATCCTTGGCAGCCGCAGCCCGCCTTCAAGGAACTGCAGGCCAAGGCCCGGAAGGCCGGTCTGTGGAATCTCTTCCTGCCACCTGCCGAGCACGGCAACGAGCAGTACGGCGAGGGGCTGTCCAACCTCGACTACGCGCCGATCGCCGAGCTGACCGGCCGGTCCTTCATCGCGCCGTACGTGTTCAACTGCAACGCGCCCGACACCGGCAACATGGAGGTGCTGCTCCGCTACGGCGATGCCGAGCAGAAGCAGCGCTGGCTGGAACCCCTGCTGGACGGCACGATCCGCTCCGCCTTCTGCATGACCGAGCCCGACGTCGCCTCGTCGGACGCCACCAACATGGCCGCCACCGCGATCGTCGACGGTGACGAGGTCGTCCTGAACGGCAGAAAGTGGTGGAGCACCGGCGTCGGCCACCCGGACTGCGAACTGCTCATCTTCATGGGCCTCACCGACCCCGAAGCCCATCGGTACGCGCGCCACACCATGGTCCTGGTCCCGCGCAGTACCCCCGGCGTCAAGGTCGAGCGGATGCTCTCCGCGATGAACCAGTACGACCAGCCGCACGGGCACGGGGAGGTCAGCTTCACCGACGTCCGGGTCCCTGCCTCGAACATCCTGGTCGGACCCGGTCGCGCCTTCGAGATCGCGCAGGGCAGGCTCGGACCGGGTCGCGTGCACCACTGCATGCGCCTGATCGGCCTCGCGGAGAAGTCGCTCGAGTTGGCCCTGCAGCGCGGCACCAGCAGGACCGCGTTCGGCAAGCCGCTGGTCAACCTCGGCGGCAACCGCGAGCGGATCGCCGACGCCCGGATCGCGATCAACCAAGCCCGGTTGCTGGTCCTGCAGACGGCCTACCTGCTGGACACCAAGGGCCTGGCCGGCGCGCTGAGCGAGGTGAGCCAGATCAAGGTGGCGGTGCCGCGGATGGCGCAGGATGTGATCGACATGGCGATCCAGTTGCACGGCGGTGGCGGGCTGTCCGACGACTACCCGCTGGCCGCGGCCTGGACAGGTGCCCGGGCCCTGCGGCTGGCGGACGGGCCGGACGAGGTGCACCGTGGAGTGGTCGCCAAGATCGAGCTCGCCAAGTACACCCAGGAGTCGAAGTGAGCAAGGTTCTCGTCACCGGTGCGGCCAGCGGACTCGGTGCCGCTCTGGTCGACCGGTTCGTTGCCGATGGCCACCAGGTACTACGGACCGACGTCGCGGCGGAGTCACCCGGGCCCGACGGCACGCAGTACCGGCAGTTGAACGTCAGGAGTGTCGATGACTGGGCGGCGGCGGTCGCCTGGTGCGCGGAGAACTGGGGCGGGCTCGACATCCTGGTGAACAACGCCGGGATCGCCACCGGTGGGCGGATCGAGGTCGAGTCGCTGGACGAGTGGGACCGGGTCGTCGACATCAACCTGATGGGGGTGGTGCGGGGATGCCGCGCGTTCACGCCGATGTTCAAGGCGCAGCGGTCCGGGCACATCGTCAATACCGCGTCGGCGGCCGGGCTGGTGCACCCGCCGATGATGAGCTCGTACAACACGGTCAAGGCCGGCGTGGTCGCGCTGTCGGAGACGCTGTCGCACGAGTTACACCCGTACGGCGTGAGCGTGTCGGTCGTCTGCCCGTCGTTCTTCCGGACCAATCTGGCGGACTCGATCCAGGGCGATGACACGGACATGGGTGCGACCGCGCGCAGGCTGATCGAGAAGTCGCCCCGGACCGCGGACGACGTCGCCATCGGCGTACTCGCCGGGATCAAGAAGAAGCAGTTCCTGATCATCCCGGACCGTCCTGCACTCCTTGCCTGGCGCACCAAACGCTTCGCCCGCCCACTCTACGACCGCCAAATGCGCAAGATCGCAGCCCGCGCCCGCGAGCGCGCCGACGCGACTGCGGCAGAGCAGAGTCGGGTGGCCGGCGAGCGGTGATGGGCGAAGGCGAGCGCGCGAAGACCGGCGCGGTGGACGGGGCGCGGGGGGTTCGGGAGGAGGATGCCTTTGACGTGGGTGCTGTGGATGCGTGGTTGAGGACGCAGAGTGTGGTGCCTGAGGGGTTGCCTGAGGTTCAGCAGTTCTCTGGCGGGGCGTCCAACCTGACCTATCTGCTGCGCTACTCGGATCACGATCTGATTCTGCGCCGACCGCCGGTCGGGACGAAGGCGAAGAGCGCGCACGACATGGGCCGCGAGTACAAGATCCAGGCACAGCTCGCACCGGTCTTCCCGCACGTCCCGAAGATGGTTGCCTACTGCAATGACGAGGCTGTACTCGGCTCCGAGTTCTACGTGATGGAGCGGATCGCCGGCACCATCCCGCGACGCTCCGAGCTCGGCGTCGACCTGACGCCCGAGCAGACCCGTGAGCTCTGCTACGCCTTGATCGACACCCTGATCGACCTCCATCAGGTCGACCCCGCCGAGGCCGGTCTCGCCGATCTCGGCCGTGGTGACGGGTACGTCGAACGCCAGGTATTCGGCTGGTCCGGCCGCTACGGCAAGGCGAAGACCTGGAACGTGCCGAGCTTCGACAAGGTGATGGCCTGGCTGGAGGCGAACCGGCCGCCCGACGTCCGGACGTGCGTGATCCACAACGACTTCCGGCTCGACAACGTGGTGCTCGGGCCGGAGAACCCGCTCGACGTGGTCGGCGTCCTCGACTGGGAGCTCGCGACGCTCGGCGATCCGCTGATGGACCTGGGCAGTGCGCTCGCCTACTGGGTCCAGGCCGACGACGACTGGGCGTTCCGGCGGTTCCGGCTGCAGCCGTCCGATCTGCCGGGCATGATCAGCCGGGACGAGATCGTCCGCTACTACTGCGAGAAAACAGGGCTCGAGCCGGCGAACTGGAAGTTCTACGAGGTCTTCGGTTTGTTCAAGCTCGCCGTGATCTGCCAGCAGATCTACTACCGCTATCACCACAAGCAGACCCACAATCCCCGCTTCAAGAACCTCTGGCTGCCCGTCAACCTGCTCGAGCGGCGCTGCCGCCGGATCATCGGCCGCTGAGTGGGAGCGATCTATCTGGTCCGGCACGCGCAGGCCTCCTTCGGCCACGGCGACTACGACCGGCTCTCCGCGCTCGGCGAACGCCAGTCCGTCCGGCTGGGCGAGGCCCTAACCACCCGCGAGGTAAAGCCTGACGTCGTTGTCGCCGGGGCCATGCAGCGGCATGCCCGGACGGCGAGCATCGCGTTGGAGACCGCCGGGCTGCCTTCGGAAGTGGCGGTCGATGAGGGGTTCAACGAGTTCGACCACGACCAGGTGATCGTGGCGTACAAACCGGCGTACAAGCGTCGTGCAGTCCTGCTGGCCGATCTGGCCCGGACCGGTCATCCGACCCGGGCGTTCCAGGAGATGTTCGGCGAGGCGACCGAACGGTGGACACGCAGCGACGGTGACGGGTACTCCGAGAGCTTCGCGGATTTCGCCGGCCGGTCCGAAGACGCAGTACGGCGTACTGCGGCTCGGCTGGGCAAGGGGGAAACCGCCGTGGTGTTCACGTCGGGTGGTCCGATCGCGGCCGTGGTCAGCAGGTTGCTGTCCGGCGGCGACGACCTGTGGCTCAAGCTCAACCCTGTCACCATCAACACCGGCATCACCAAGCTCGTGTCAGGCCGCAGTGGATTGACGCTGATCAGCTTCAACGACCACGCGCACCTGGACGGCACCGACCTGCTGTCGTACAGATAGGACTCTCCATGCGACGCAACATCCTGATCACCGGGGCGAGTGCCGGGCTCGGCGAGGAGATGGCGAGGCAGTTCGCTGCCAAGGGCCACAACCTGGCGCTGACCGCCCGCCGCGAGGACCGGCTGAAGGCGCTGCAGGACGAACTGACCGCCAGGCACCCGGGGATCACCGTCATCACGCATCCGCTGGATGTGACCGACCACGAGCAGGTGTTCGAGGTGTTCCGGCTGGCTGACACCGAACTGGACGGCGGGCTCGACCGCGTGATCGTGAACGCCGGCATCGGCAAGGGCGCCCCGCTCGGCAGCGGCCGGTTCGACGCGAACCTGGAGACCGCGATGACGAACTTCGTCGCCGCACTCGCCCAGGCCGAAGCCGCGATGGAGCTGTTCCGGGCGCGGAACGCGGGACATCTGGTGCTCATCTCGTCGATCGCGGGGCTCCGCGGTCTGCCGAAGGCGGTGACCACGTACGCCGCGACGAAGGCCGCTGTCGCGTCCCTCGCGGAAGGTCTGCAGCTGGAGTTGCTGGGCAAACCGATCAAGGTGAGCGCGATCTACCCGGGCTACATCCGGACGGAGCTGAACGAGGACGTGGCGAACACGCCGCTGATAGCCGACACCGTGCCCGGTGTCCGTGCGATGGTGGCCGCGATCGAGGCCGAGAAGGCGAAGGCGTACGTTCCCAGGTGGCCGTGGGTGCCGCTGGCCAGAGTGATGCGGTACGCACCACTGCCGCTGCTGAAGAGGATGGTCTGATGCGCTGGGGTCTGACAGTTCCGCTCACCGGGGTTCCGCTGCGGGACCACCGAGGGCTCGTTCAGGAGCTCGCCTCGCTGGGTTACACGGATCTGTGGTCGGCCGAGGTGGCCGGTGCTGACGCCTTCACACCGTTGGTGCTCGCCTCCGAATGGGATGACCAGCTTCGCCTGGGGACGGCCGTAGTACCGGTGCACACGCGGGGGCCTGCTGCTCTCGCGATGAGTGCAGCTGCGCTCGCGGACCTTGCGCCCGGGCGATTCGTCCTCGGCATCGGCGCCTCGTCGGAGACCATCGTCACCGGCTGGAACGGCATCGCCTACGACCCGCCACTGGCCCGCACCCGCGACGTACTGCGTTTCCTGCGCCAGGCACTCGCCGGGGAGAAGGTCGACGGGACGTTCGACAGCTTCACGATCAACCGGTTCCGCCTGGAGAAGGCGCCTGACATCCCGCCGGCGATCATGCTCGCGGCGCTCCGGCCGCAGATGCTGCGACTGGCCGCGCGAGAGGCGGACGGCGCGATCACCAACTGGCTCTCCGCCTCCGATGTCCGGCAGGTTCGCGCCGAACTCGGCGACGAGAAGGAGCTGGCCGCGAGGATCTTCGTCTGCGTCACCGAGGACGCCGAGATGGCCCGCAATATCGGCCGCTTCCTGATCGCGACCTACCTGACGGTCCCCGGCTACGCCGCCTTCCACGATTGGCTCGGCCGCGGCGAAGCCCTGAAGGAGATGCGCGACGCCTGGGCCGCCGGCGACCGCAATGCCGCCATGGCCGCCGTCCCGGTATCAGTGATCGACGACCTGATCGTCCACGGCACAGCCGCCGACTGCCGTGCCCAGATCAACGACTACCTCACCAACGGCCTCGACACCCCGATCATCGCCACCCTCCCCACCGGCACCGACCTCCTGGAGACAGCCCGAGCCCTCGCCCCCTGACCGAGGTCACGTTTCCGCGGTCTGCTTCGTCAGGTGAGGGATGGCCGGCATCCGTCGGCCGTGTCCCGAGCCAGGAGGAAGAGATGGGGAACACTGATCTGCGGCAGGCTGTCAGAGGGCAGGTGTGGCTGCCCGGCGAGGCCGGGTTCGACGACGAGACCAAGGCCTGGAACACGACCGTCGCCCAGCCAGTGGCGGCAGTCGTCGAGATCGCCGATGCTGACGACGCCGCGACCCTCGTCGACTTTGCCCGCCAGGCGGGCATCGGGCTGGCTGTCCAGCCCAGGGGCCACGGAGCGAGCGGCAATGTCGACGGCCTGATCCTGGTCCGCACGAAGCGATTGGACAGTGTGGAGGTCGACCCGGACCGACGCTCGGTCCGGGTCGGCGCCGGCTCGAACTGGGGGAGGGTTCTGGAGGAAGCCGGCAAGCACGGACTGACCGGGTTGGCCGGTAGTGCACCAGGAGTCAGCGTGGCCGGCTTCTCACTCGGCGGTGGTTTGTCCTGGTTCAGCCGCAAGTACGGCCGGGCGGCGGACAGTGTGACGGCCCTCGAGATTGTCGATGCTGACGGCAACCAATCAAGGGTGACCGCCGAGTCCGATCCGGACCTGTTCTGGGCGCTGCGTGGAGGCGGTGGTGACTTCGCGCTGGTGACCGCCCTCGAGTTCCGCCTGTACGCCGAACCGAACCTGTACGGCGGCCGGATCACCTGGCCTGTGCAGCAGGCCGCGGAGGTGTTCGCGGCGTTCCGTGAACTGACCTCCGACGCGCCGCACGAGCTCTCGGTCTGGTTCACCCGGATCCAGGTCCCGCAGGTCCCGCCGATGGCCATCCTCGACGTCGCCTACCTCGGCGAGCGTCACGAGGCGGAACACCTCCTGGCTGGGCTGGGCAAGATCGACGGGGTCATGTCCGACAAGCGGGACCTGATGCCGACGGCGGCTCTCGGTGACATCACCGCCGAGCCCACTGGCCCCTCGCCGATCATGTCGCGCACCGAAATCCTCACCGGCCTGGACGATGCCGTGGCGGAGTACCTCGTGTCAGCGCCGACCGAACCGTTGGCCGGCATCCAGGTGCGGCATCTGGGCGGCGAGCTGGGCCGGGCCGGCTCTGACACGGGAGCCGGCGCGAAGCAGTCCGGGCCCTATCTCATGACCCTGCTCGGCTTCGCGTTCAACCCCCAACTCGCCCCGGCCATCGCCGGTAAGCAGGCCGAAATCGTCGCCGCGGTCGAAGACGCCGTCAGCGGGCGCAAGCCCTACACCTTCCTGGGACGGGGAGATACCGCCGCGCAAGCCTTCCCCGCCGACGCTCTCACCCGGCTGCGCGAGCTCAAGCGGACCCGCGACCCCGAGAACGTCTTCCGGGCCAACTTCCCGGTCCTCGCCGAGCCTGAGTGAGAGGCCGCCTCAGCTGAGGTGCTGGGATTCGAGCCAGGTGGTGGCGCGGCGTTTCGAGGCCCGGGAGAGCCAGGCGTCCTGGATCACCTCAGCCAGTTCCCGCTGGGAGAGCTCGCCGAGGTGGCCGGCTCGAACCAGGATGGAGAGGTGACCATCGAAGTGCGGGGTGGTGAAGAAGGGGTTGGCGTCGTCCGAGACGAGGGCGAGTTTGTCGTCCTCGGTCGGGACCCAGATCACGATGACGTCGTCGTACCGCTCCCCGGTGTCGGGGTCGAACGCGTCGGGCCGGGGCGTTCGGAAGAACACGAACGACTTGCCGCCGACCTGGTAGACCGGATTTCCGCTGCCACCTTGCTCGACCGTGACGTGCGGCATTCCGAGCGCCACTTCGTGCACGTCCGCAACCCGCGCCTTCCGGCTCGCCATGCCCGGAGTCTAGAGCCGATAGACCGAGACGTGGGACGGCGAGTCCGCGGTGAACCCGGCGCCGGTCCAGTCGGCGTGCCTGGACTCCAGTTCGAAGCCGGCGAGCTGGGCCATCAGGTCGAGTTCGGCCGGCCAGATGTAGCGGTGCGGGGACCGGAAGAGTTCCGCCTGCTTGTCGTCGCCGAAGTGGAAGTGGTGCGAGACGACCTGCTGGTGCAGGACGTCGTAGGTGTCCAGGAGGATGTAGCCAGGCTCGACCTGCCCGACCGTGGCCTGCTGACCAGGTGGGAGCTTGCGAAGCTCGGGCACCCACAGCTCGATCACGAACCGCCCGCCAGGGCTGAGGTGACGGGCCGCATTGCGGAAGCAGGCGACCTGCTCGGACTGGGTCAGCAGGTTGGAGATCGTGTTGAAGACTAGGTAGACGAGCGTGAACTCGCCGGGAACCTGGGTTGTCGCCATGTCTCCGATGACGACCGGGATCTGGTCAGCGTCGACCTTGGTGCGGAGCTCGTCGACCATCGGGGCAGACAGCTCGATCCCGGTGACCGAGATGCCTTGCTCGGACAGTGGCACGGCCACGCGACCGGTACCGATGGCGAATTCGAGCGCCCGCCCATGTCCCGCGAGCGCCGACAGCCGGTTGACGGTCGGTTCCAGCACCTCGCGAGCGAACATTCCGATCCCCGGGGTGTCGTACCGGCTGGCAGCATCCATGTCCCAGACCTCTTCCTGTCGCATGCACCCCACCTTGGCAGCGAACAACGAACCGCTCCACAGCTTTTCTCACCGAGGTAGGGCGCCGGGCGGCAGGCGGGAACTGCCGCCCGGCATGAGCCCGGCTAGCGGGCCGCTTGGTGGCGGGCTGGAAGGTGGATGGTGAATGTCGAGCCTTCGCCGGGACTGCTGGTGACGGTGATGGTGCCGTGGTGGGCTTCGACCAGGTGTTTGGTGATGGCCAGGCCCAGGCCGCTGCCGCCGGTGCTTCTGCTGCGGGAGTGTTCCGCCCGGTAGAAGCGGTCGAAGAGGTGTGGCAGGTGTTCGGGCCCGATGCCGGCGCCGTTGTCCTTGACCGTGAGGTCGTAGCCGTTGTCCACCCGCCGTACGCCGACCACGACCTCGCCGCCGGAGCCGGTGAAGCGGATCGCGTTCGAGACGAGGTTGCCCAGCGCCTGCCGGATCCGGGCTCCGTCCACCTCGGCGGGAGCCGCCCCGGCGATCTCGGCGCGGACCGTCACGCCGGCGGTCTCGGCGGCGGGGCGGTGAGCTGCCACCACCAGCTGAGCCAGTTCGGACAAATCGCGCGTTGCCGGGTGGAGGCGGAGCATCCCCGCGTCCGCCAGAGCCAGATCCTGGAGGTCGACGATCAGCCGTTCCAGCAGGTCGGCTTCCTCCAGCAGCGAGGAGACCAGTTCGCGGTCGAGCGGGACCACGCCGTCCTCGGACGCGACCAGGTAGCCCTTGATGTTCGCCAGCGGAGTCCGCAATTCGTGCGCCACGTCGCTGACCATCGCCTTGCGCTGGAAGTCGTGCCGCTGGATCGACTCGGCCATCGCGTTGAACGCGTGCCCGAGCCGGGCCACCTCGTCCGTCCCGCTCACCGGGACCCGGGTCGCGTGGTCGCCGTTCTTCATCCGCTGGGCGGCACCGGTGAGGGCGAGGATCGGCCGGACCAGGCGGCGGCCGGCCACGATCATCACGAGGGCGGCGATCAGCAGGACGCCGAGTGCGGTGGCCGCGGTCCGAAGCAGTCCCTCGGTGGAGAAGACGTTGAATGCGCTCTTGGCGCCGAGGTAAAGCCGGGCCTCGGGAGCGACGTACGGGGTGAGCGCCGCGGCCCGGGCTGTCGAGGTGCATTCCGCCAAGGCGGGGGTGGGTGGGCTGTCGGGATCCGGGGACGACAGTGCCTGGAGGCCGCTGAACTTGACGTTGCTGTTGACGGAATAGGGCTCCCCGACGTCCGTCATGCAGGCGATCGCACGCTGCAGTTCGTCCTGGTTGACCCGAAGGGCTTTGGCGCTGGGGGCGTTCAAGCCGGCCGGTATGCACTCGTCGTCCGGTGTCATCTTGGATATCTCCGTGACCCACCCGCCGCCGGCCGCCGTCGTACCGGATCGAATCACCACCTGAGGGGCTTCACCGTTGCCGTTGGCGACCGTCGCGGGCGTGCCTTTGGCCGACAGGCAGGCGGCTGCCTGGTCCGCGAGTTTCTGCCGCTCGCTGCGCTCCTCGTCGGTCAGTCCCCAGGTCGGGGACAACAGGAACGGCATGGCCTCCATCACCGTCTGCGCCTTGCCCGCAGGCAGGGCCACTGCCACGTCGGAGCTCTTGAACGCGACGTTGGTGGCCCCGGTCCGGGCGTCGATGGTTGCCGCAGGCATCGAAGGAAGATCGGGGCCGGCGCCGAGCAGCCGGGCGGAGTCGGCGATCACCTGGCCGTCGGAGTCGGTCAGCGCCACCCGGCGGCCGGTCTGGTCGGCGAGGTCCTCGACCAGCTTGTCCACGCCGGACCAGGTCGCGTGGTCACCGGCGTACGCGGTCAGCCGGGCGTAGATCGCACCGTCGGTCTGGAGCTGGGAGGTGTTCTCGGCGATCTCGCCCTGCAACTGCTCGGAGGTGCTGTAGGTGGCGAGCACCGCGGTCGCGATCACCGCGCCGAGCGCCACCGCGAGGGACAGTCCGAGGAACCGCAGCAGCACACTACGACGCATTGGGAGCCACCACCTTGTCGGCGAGCTTGTAGCCCACGCCGTACACGGTTCTCAGGTACGCCGGGTCGGTGGGTACCGGTTCGATCTTCTTGCGCAGGTTCATCACATGGACGTCGATGGTCCGGTCGAACACGTAGTGGTCGAACCCGAAGGCGTGCTCGAGCAACTGCTGCCGGGTGAACGCCCGCCCGGGCGAGGCCGCCAGGCAGGCGAGGATCTTGAACTCCGCCGGTGTCACGTCGACCGTCCGGCCGTCCAGATGGACCTCGTGCCGGACCGGGTCGATCTCGAGCCCGCCGACCCGGTACACCTCGCCCTCGGCCCGGCCCTGCGTCCGGCGCAGGATGGATCGCACCCGGGCGACCAGCTCACGCGGGTTGTACGGCTTGGTCAGGTAGTCGTCCGCGCCCAGGTCGAGCCCGAGCAGCAGGTCGTCCTCGGTCGACCGGGCGGTCAGCATGATGATCGGGAGATCCCCGTCGGCCCCGCTCCCGGCGCGCAGTACCCGGCAGACGTCCAGACCGTCCACCTTCGGCATCATCACGTCGAGCACCAGCAGATCCGGGCTGCGGCGGCGCGCCTCGTCGATGGCGGCCCGGCCGTCGTGCACGACGACCGTCAGATGGCCCTCCCGCTCGAGGTAACGCCGAATCAACTCCGCCTGCTTCTGATCATCCTCCGCAACAAGAATCCGGGCTGGCATAGACCTGAAGATCGCAGGTGGAGATGAGATTTGTGTGAAGAACGCCTGAGAGCATCGGGTGCTGATCGGTCCTTCACAGGTTTTTCACAGCCCCGGCGGCAGGCTCCACTGCCATGAAGACCACTAGGAAAGCACTCGCGCTGGTCGCGGTGCTCGCGCTGGCCGGCTGCGGGAGCACGAACGATCCGGGCGCGGCGACCGATGACACGAGCGACAAGAGCCCGCTCGCGGAGTACATGGGGGAAGGGTTCTCCAGCGGCGGCGGGCGAATGATGGTCAGGGCCGTCGGCGGCGCTCAGGAGTCGAGCGAGGAGGAGCTGGCCAAGCAGCGCAAGGTCGAGGACGCGACTGCCACCTGCATGAAGACGGCCGGTTTCGAGTACGTCGCGGTGCCGCCCGAGTCGAACGCCAAATCCAAGTTCGATGAAGCCTTCAATCTGCCGCCGGACAAGTTCGCCGAGCAGTACGGCTACGGCATCTCCACGATCGACTGGGCCAAGCCCGCCGATACGGACACCAACCCGAACACGAAGATCCGCAACGCGCTGTCGGCGACCGCCAAGAAGGCCTACGACAAGGCCCTGAACGGCCAGGCCACGAACGGGGGCGTCATCTCGGTTCCGGCGGACGGCCCGGGCGCCGGCAAGGCGCCGACCGACCTGGGCTGCCGGGGCAAGGCCGTTGAGGAGGTCTACGGCAAGCGCACGGACAAAGCCGACGACTTCAGCAAGTACGAGTCGCTTTTCAAGGACATCGAGGCACTGAACAAGCGGATCGAGGCGGACCAGCGGGTGATCGACGCCACCACGGCCTGGTCCGACTGCCTCGCTGACGCCGGACATGCCGGGTTCAAGAAGCCCGAGGAAGCCCGCAACAAGGTCAGCCAGAAGCTGGACGAGCTGACTGGGGACGGCAAGAAGCCCCAGTCCGGCCAGATCACGAAGGTCGGACCGCCGTCCTTCGACAAGGTCGACGCGCAGAAGCTGGCGGACCTGCGAAAGTTCGAGATCGAGCTGGCCAAGGCGGACCAGGCCTGCAAGGCGAAGGGGTACGACGAGGCCTACAAGACGGTGCAGTACGAGCTGGAGAAGGAGTTCGTCACGACGCACAAGGCTGAGCTGGAGGCGTACCGCGACGGAATGGCCGAGCGGTGACCGCTACACCCAAGTCCCGCCGCCGGGTCCTGGTCGGGGTTTCCGCGGTGGCGACGCTCTCACTCGGGGTGGGCGTCGCCGCCGGCAGCCGGATCCAGTCACCGGCGGACGCGGCTGCCAAGACCGCCGCACCGAAGGCCTCCCAGATCACCGTGCCGGTGGAGAAGAAGGCGTTGTCCAGCAAGGTGGTGGCGCGGGGTGACACCTCCTTCGACGGCGCTGTGAACATCCGCGTCGAGACGAGCGGGCTACGGACCGCCGCTGTGGTGACGGGGAAGGTCCCGGCGGTCGGCTCGACGATCAAGGCGGGTGAGGTCCTGCTGGAGATCGCCGGTCGCCCGGTGATCGGGCTCGCCGGAGTACTGCCGATGTACCGGACACTGAGCCCGGGCAGTAGCGGGCCCGATGTGCTCCAGCTCGAGCAGACCCTGGACAAGCTCGGGTACGACCCCGGCACTGTGGACAAGAAGTACGACAGCAGCACGGCCCAGGCGATCGAGGAGCTCTACGAGTCCGTCGGGTACGAGGCTCCCGAGCCGGAGGAGCAGCTCACCCAGGCGGTGGATCAGGCAGACAAGACCGTGGACCAGATGAAGAACGCGCTTCGCCAGGCGCAGGCCGCGTTGAAGCAGGCCAAGGCACAGCCGGGAAAGACCGACTTCTCGGTCGAGCTGGGCCAGGTCAGCGACGCGCAGGAGAACCTGGACGACGCCGAGACCGCACTGAGCGAAGCGGAGTTCAAGGCCGGTACGCCGTTGCCCGTGTCGGAGGTGGTCTTCGTGAAGACCCTGCCGCGCCGGGTGGACGACGTGAAGGTCGAGCGCGGCGGCACCGTGAACGGCGTGGTGATGTCGGTCAGCGGCGCCTCTCTCGTCGTGACCGTCAAGGTGGACGCGGCGACAAAGGAACGCCTGAAGACCGGGATGGCCGCCACCTTCGACCTCGGCGACGGCACGATCATCCAGGCGACGGTCCGCCGGATCACCCGCAACGCGGACCAGTTCGACGTGGTGGTCGCGCCCAAGACGCTGACCAGCGCTCAGCTCGAGCGGCTGCGCGAGGCGAACGTCCGGGTCACCATCCCGGTGAAGAGCACGGCCGGCAAGGTGCTGGCGGTGCCGCTCGCCGCGCTGTCCGCGGGATCCGACGGAAGCTCGCGCGTCGAAGTACTGCGAGACGGAAAGATCGAACTGATCCCCGTCACGGTCGGGCTCTCCGCGGACGGCTTCGCGCAGGTCACGCCGGCCGGCGATGCCAAGCTGAGCGAGGGCGACCAAGTGGTGGTCGGAAAATGACCGCGATGGCAGTCGCCATCCCCGCGCCGGTGGTGGAGATGATCGGCGTCCGCCGGTTCTTCCCCGGGCCGCCGGAGGTACAGGCGATCCGTGAGGTGGACCTGGTCATCGGGCAGGGGGAGTACCTCTCGATCGTCGGTCCGTCCGGCTCGGGCAAGTCCACTCTGCTGCACCTGCTCGGGCTGCTCGACAACCCGACCGACGGCGTCTACCGGCTGGACGGCGTGGACACCTCCAGCCTGCGGGAACGTCGCCGCGCCGTACTGCGTGGCCAGCGGATCGGGTTCGTCTTCCAGTCGTTCCACCTGCTCGACCACCGCACGGTGCTGGAGAACGTGGCGCTCTCGATGGTGTACGTCGGAGTGCCGCGGAAGGAACGGCTGGCCCGGGCGCGGGTCGCCCTCGAACGGGTCGGGCTCGCGCACCGGATGGAGTTCGCGCCGACCACGCTGTCCGGCGGTGAGCGGCAACGGGTCGCGATCGCCCGGGCCCTGGTGGCCGAACCGAGCCTGCTGCTGGCCGACGAACCGACCGGCAACCTCGACACGGCCAATGCGGAGGCGATCCTCGAAGTGTTCGACGAGCTGCACCACGAGGGCATGACGCTGGCCGTCATCACCCATGACGACCACGTCAGCCAACGGGCCCAGCGCCAGGTCCGCATCGTCGACGGAACCCTCCAGTGGTGACGCGGGTGCGGCTGATCCTCGCCGCCCTCGTACGCCGTACCTCGGGCGCTCCCGGCTCAGCTGGTTCGCGGGGCTCGGCTAGGAGGCGGAAGCGGTTGGCCGGAGGTCCCGCAGTACGCGATCTCCTGGACGAAGCCCTGGCAGGTGTTGCCGCGCGGCCGACGCGGTTGGTCCTCACCACGCTCGGCACGGTGCTCGGGATCGCCGCCCTGGTGGGAACCCTGGGGCTCGGGCAGACCGCTGGGGGCCAGATCACCCAGCGGTTCGATCTCGCCGCCGCCACGCGAGTCGTAGTACAGCCTGATGACAAGGGTGGTCAGGAGGGTGAGGCGGCGACGCAGTTGCCGTGGGACGCGCCCGAGCGGATCAGCCGGCTGAACGGGGTCGATGCGGCCGGCACCTTCAGCGCGCTTGACGTCGGGGACGACCTGGTCCGGAGTGTGGCCGGACTGGACGGGCAGAAGGACGGGCACGCGCTGCAGGTGCTGGCTGGATCGGCCGGGTTGTTCGATGCGGTCCGGGCGACCTTGCGCACCGGGCGCCTCTTTGATGCGGGGCACGACGCGCGCGCCGACCGGGTCGTTGTGCTGGGCAAGAATGCGGCGAACCGGCTCGGGATCAACCGGGTCGACTCGCAGCCGGCGGTGTTCATCGGCGACCAGGCCTACACGGTGATCGGGATCCTCGACTCCGTCACCGGCCGCGCCGAACTGCTGGACGCGGTGATCATGCCCAACGGCACGGCGAAGGTGGACTACGACCTCGCGGCGCCGGACGCGCTGGAGATCCGGACCCAGGTCGGTGCGGCCCAGTTGATCGCGGGGCAGGCGCCGGTCGCGATCGACCCGAACAACCCGAGCGCGCTGAAGGTCGACGCGCCGCCGAAGCAGGGCGGTGTGCGGACCGGGGTCGAGTCGGACCTCAACGCGCTCTTCCTGTTGCTGGGTGCGGTCGCGCTGCTGGTCGGCGGTCTCGGTATCGCCAACGTGACGCTGTTGTCGGTGCTGGAAAGGATCTCGGAGATCGGCCTGCGGCGAGCGTTGGGCGCGGCCCGGCGTCACGTGGCGGCGCAGTTCCTGGTCGAGAGCGTGATCGTGGGGTTCCTGGGCGGACTGCTCGGTACGGCGGTCGGGGTGCTACTGACCGTCGGGGTCTCGTGGGGTCGTGACTGGACCCCGATCCTCGACAACCGCCTCGCGGTGGGGGCGCCGCTGCTGGGCGCCTTCATCGGGCTGGTCGCCGGCACCTATCCGGCTTGGAAAGCCTCGGCGATCGAGCCGATCACCGCTCTTCGGGGCACTTAGCCGGGCATAGACGAACGCGGTCAGCGCGAAGCCGAGCACCACGAAGACGAGGACCGGATAGGACTTCCCGTTGTCGGGCAGGATCGCCGCGCCGAGAGCGGCCGCCGAGACCTGCCCGACGTTGAAGATCATGTCGTAGAGCGAGAACACCCGGCCGCGGTACACGTCGTCGACGCCGGTCTGGACCAGCGTGTCGACGCTGATCTTGACGCCCTGTGCGCAGAACCCGGTCAGGAACCCGGCGACGATGATCGCGGGCTGGGTGTAGAGACCGCCAGGCATCGCCGTCACGACCGCGGCCGCCACGAAGAGCACGGTGATCCAGATGCGCAGGGTCAGGACGCGGGTGGCCCACGGGGTGACGAGGGCGGCGATGAAGAGGCCGGCACCGATCGCTCCCGTCGCGATGGCGAGGGCGCCGAAGGCCTTGTCGAGCTGGTCGGGACCGTAGAACTCGTTGCGGTACAGCAGGATCATCGCGACGGTGACGAGGCCGAAGAAGAACCGCAGCGAGCCGATCGCCGCCAGACCGAGGGCGGCCTGACGCCGTTCCTTCAGGTGTCTGCCGCCGTCGACGAGGCCGGCCGCGATTCCGCGGATCGCCTCGACCACGCCTGGTTCTTCACCGGTCAGATCGGGGCCGAGCTGGTTCCTGCCCAGCCGGAGGGCGAGGAAGGCGGCGGTCAGGTAGACGACCGACGTCGTACCGAGGACCGCGAGGTCGGAGTCGGTGATCAGTTTCACGCCGGCGCCGAAACCGCCGCCGATCAGGAAGAGAGCCGTGCCGGAGGTGGGGGTGACGGCGTTGGCCATCACCAGTTCGTCGCGCTCGACGACGTGGGGGAGGCCCGCCGACAGGCCGGAGAGGAGGAAGCGGTTGACCCCGAGGGTGAGCAGGACCGCCAGGTAGAAAGGTGCACCCGCGTTGTCGGTAGCAACGATCGCGCCGACCACGAGGACCAGGGCAGCGCGGGTCAGGTTCGCGCCGAACAGGATCTGCCGGCGGGACCACCGATCCAGCAGGACACCGGTGAACGGTCCGAGGATCGAGTACGGCAGCAACGCGACCGCGAACAGTCCCGCGATCGCCGCCGCGTCCGGCGCCCGCTCCGGTGAGAACAGCACGTACGACGCCAGCGCGACCTGGAAGACCCCGTCACCGAACTGCGAGGTCAACCGAACGGCGAACAATCGCCGAAAGTCCCCCCGCCGCAACAACGTCCCGAGCTCCCGCACAAACTGCACGCCTTGCACTGTACGCACCCAAAAAGTTGACCCTGGAGCGGGCGCTGGATGACCTACTTGCTTTGGTGTGCGAGGCGTTCGGCGGCGTTCCTACCGCGGCGGTTCACCGGTACGACGCCGGCCACCTCGCCGAGTCCGAGGAGCGGCATGCTGCGGTAGACGGTCTCGAAGTTGCCCGGCGGTACGACGTACGTCTCGTGCCAGATCCCGACGTTGTTCCCTTGGGCGGCGAGCTTGTAGAACGCGCTCCAGGCCGGCCTATGCGTCCGGTCCGGGTCGTTCGCGAACGCCTGCAGTTTCTCGCTCGACTCCCAGTACTGAAGCATCGTCGTCGTCCGCCGCCCGGCGAAGCTGCGGAACCCGAGCAGTCCGCTGTCCGGGTCTGCCGTCAACTCGCGCAGCATCGGGACCATCGCCTTCGCAACCGGCACCCACTGCCGCCACGCCCGCAGTTTGTTGACCCGCATCCCGATCAGGAACACCACGACCTCTTTGTCGTACGCAGCGGTCTGTAGCCCCTCGATGACACTCATCTCGAACTCCCTTTGGATAGTATTACTCTCCAATATTGGAAAGTGATACTCTCCAAAAGTCAAGAGGGAGTGAGCATGTGGATCGCGGAACTGTCCCGGCGGACCGAGGTGCCGGTGGCGACGATCAAGTACTACCTGCGCGAAGGCCTGCTGCCCGCCGGTGAATCGGTCGGCGCGACCAGGTCCCGCTACGGCGAAGCGCACGTCCACAGACTGCGGCTGATCCGTGCCCTGGTGGAGTCGGGTGGTCTGTCCCTGGCCCGCGTCCGGAGCGTGCTCGCCGAGGTGGACGAGGAATCCCTGGAGCTGCACGACGTTCTCGGCGCGGCCCACAGCGCGCTGATCCCGGACGACCTCACCGCGACCGCCGAGTCCCGGCGCCGCGTCGACGAACTCGTCGTGGAGCACGGCTGGCTGGTGCACCCCGACTCCCGGGACCTGCTGCTCCTGGCCGGCGCGCTCGATGCTCTGGACAAGGTCGGCTACCACCTGGAAGACGACCTGCTGGAGACCTACGCGGTAGCCGCCACCAAGATCGCGGAGGCCGAGGTCTCCCACCTTCCGACGGACGACCGCCAGCGCATTGTCGAAAGCGGCGTGCTCGTCACTGCACTCGGCGGCCCCATCCTGCTGGCCCTCCGCCGCTTGGCCCAGCAAAACGCCTCAGCCAACCGTTACGGCACGTCGCGCCTGTCCCACCTGAACCATCCGCCGGCGGGGCGTGCGTAGTACGGGCTGAGCTCAGCCGGCGGCGCGGGCCGCCTGGCGCTCGAGTAGGCGGCTGCGCTGCTCGACGAAACGGGTCGCCTGGGCGTCGAGAGCGGTCATGAACTCCGCCAGTTCGTCGCGCGCCTTGGCGCCGTCGCCGCTCAGGTCCTCGCGGTCGAACACCTTCCACTTCCGCAGGATCGGCGCGACAACCTCGTCGTGGTGCAGTCGCAGGTCGTAGATGCCGGCCTTCGCGATCGTCACCGAGTTCCGGGCGAACCCCTCCATCGTGGCGCCCGGCATGGAGAAGTCGCGGACCTCGTTGACGACGGCCCGCATGGTCTCGTTCGGCGCCGACTCGAAGGCCGCGGCGACCAGGTTGCGATAGAAGATCATGTGCAGGTTCTCGTCGGTCGCGATCCGGGCCAGCAGTTGGTCGGCGATCGGACAGCCTGTGGCCTTACCGGTGTTGCGGTGCGAGACGCGCGTGGCGAGCTCCTGGAAGCTGACGTACGCGACCGCCTCGAGCATGTTCTTCTCGACCACGTGGCCGGCCGTCATGTGCGCCATCCGTGCGGTCTCGAGCTCGACGGGGTCCACGCCGCGCGTCACTACCAGGTAGTCGCGCAGCGCGATCCCGTGCCGACCCTCCTCGGCGGTCCAGCGGCCGACCCACGTGCCCCAGGCGCCGTCGAGGCCGAACTGGGTGGCGATCTCGCGGTGGTACGAGGGCAGGTTGTCCTCGGTCAGCAGGTTGGTGATCATCGCGATCTTGGCGACCGGGTCGAGCCTGGACTGCTCCGGCGACCAGTCCTCGCCGCCGAGGAAGGCGAAGTCCCGGCCCTCGCTCCACGGCACGTAGTCGTGCGGGTTCCAGTCCTTGGTGATGGCCAGGTGTCGCTCGAGGTTCTCCTCGACGACGGGCTCCAGCTCGTGCAGCAGGTTCGTCACCAGCTTGTCGGTCACCGGATTCTCCTTCGTCGGCGGATGCCCCACCCTACGGCACCGTAAGTTACGCCACCGTAGGTTGTACATGCCCAGAACCGCGGGAACGCTCCCGGGTTCCGAGCGGGTGGCGGCACTTTAGGCTGGGGCGATGGATCGGAGTTCGTACCCGCACTTCCTGGCGATCAGTACGCGGTGGAAGGACAACGACGTCTACGGGCACGTGAACAACGTCGAGTACTACAGCTTCTTCGACACCGTGATCAACGACTTCCTGATCCGTGCCGGCGAGCTCGATATCCACCACGGCGACGTGATCGGGCTGTGTGTGGAATCACAGTGCACCTTCAAACAATCGCTCGCGTTCCCCGGCAGCGTCGACGCCGGTCTGCGGGTCTCGAAGCTCGGCACCTCGAGCGTCCACTACGAGATCGGCCTGTTCGCCGGCGGTCACGACGAGCTTGCCGCCACCGGCCGGTTCGTGCACGTCTTCGTCGACCGTGAGGACCGTCGCCCGGCACCGCTGCCCGACCGCATCCGCGCCGCCCTGGAAGGAATCACCGGATGATCGTCCGAGGCGCAGTACTGCGGGAGATGGGACTGCCCAGCCCGTACGCCGAGTCGCAACCGCTGCGGATCGAAGAGGTCGAGCTGGCTCCGCCCGGACCCGGTGAACTGCTGGTCCGGATCCATGCGGCCGGGCTGTGTCACTCCGATCTCTCGGTGATCGACGGCTCGCGGCCGCGGGTGATGCCGATGCTGCTCGGTCACGAGGCGACGGGCGAGGTGGTGCGCTCGGAGGCTGCGGGGTTCGAGCCGGGGGACACGGTCGGTTTCGCCTTCGTCCCCGCGTGTGGTGCTTGTGGTCCTTGTGCGGAAGGCCGCGCGGCGTTGTGCGAACCAGGTGCCGTGGCCAACACCGCCGGGACGTTGCTCGGTGGTTCGCGTCGGCTGGGTGAGGTCAACCATCACCTCGGGGTGTCCGGCTTCGCTGACCATGCGGTGGTCTCGGCCCGGTCGGCGGTGAAGATCGACCCGGAATTGCCGCCGGAGATCGCCGCGCTGTTCGGCTGTGCGGTGATGACCGGGGTGGGGGCCGTGGTGAACACCGCGCGGGTGCAGGCGGGCCAGAGTGCTGTTGTCTTCGGACTTGGTGGGGTCGGGTTGTCGGCGCTACTCGGTGCTGCGCTGGTGGGAGCACATCCGCTGGTGGCGGTTGACGTAGTACCGGAGAAGTTGTCGTTGGCGCGTTCGCTGGGGGCGACAGCGGCGATCGATGCGCGGGAAGACGATGTGGTCGAGCAGGTGCGTGAGGCGACTGGTGGTGGTGCGCACTACGCCTTCGAGACTGTCGGCAGCGGCGCCGTCCTCGGCCAGGCTTACGCCGCTACCCGTCGTGGCGGCACCACGGTCACGGTTGGACTGCCGCACCCTTCGCAGACGTTGAGCATCCCGGCCGTCAGCCTGGTCGCCGAGGAACGCACCCTCAAGGGCTCCTACCTGGGCTCTGCGATCCCCAGTCGCGACATCCCCCGCTACATCGCGCTCTACAAGGCAGGCCGCCTCCCGGTCGACCGCCTCCTCACTTCCACCGTCGACCTCGACCACCTCAACGAAGCCTTCGACGCCCTCTCCGCCGGCACCCAGGTCCGCCAGGTCCTCGTCCTCTAACGCCATTGCGTCCGAAGAACCTGAGGTCAGAGCCCAAGGTTCTTCGGACGCAACAGCGTCACTGCGTCAGTTGTTGGTGATGAAGGTGCGGGCGAGTTCCTCGCCGCGGGTGACGGCGAGGTTGTGGTTCTCGATCGGGTTGATGGTCGAGTTCTTGAACACGATGTACGTCACGCCGGAATCCGTCCCACCGTTGCTCGGGTCCGGGTTGATGCCCAGTTGCTGGGCCGCCGCGTACGACGCCTCGCCGATGATCTCCACCGGCCCGGTGTCACCGACGACCGCATAACTCACCTGGTTGTTGTAGATGATCGCGACCACGCCACCACCCGCGACCCCGAAGTTCCGGTAGTCCCACGTACTGCTCGGGCTCGGCACCACGACGTACGGGAGTTGGGCCGCGTTCAGCGGTTGGTCGGTGGAGGTGTGGAAGGCGGTGTCGGGGAAGAAGCAGCAGTCGGTGTTCTCGTTGCACTGCGTGGTGCGGATGCCGTCGCAGTCGATGTCCATGTCGGCCTTCCAGAACACCGCGCCGTTCTTCCCGCAGACCGGGATCGTGCGCCCGAGTTCTTGGTCGGTCTTGTAGGTGCCGTTGGAGATCTGGCTGCAGCTCGTCACCTTCGCGAGCAGTTCGGCCGCGGTCGGGGCTCCACCACCGCCGCCACCGGCGTCGGTGACGGTGAGCGAGTCGAGGTTCGGGCCACCGTTGGCTGTCGTCGCGGTGGTCTTGATGGTGTGCGAGCCGGCCGACAGGCTGGTGTTCACCGTGGCGGTGTTCCAGGTGGTCCAGGCGCCGGTGCCGGCGAACTGCGGGGTGGCGACCGTGCTGCCGTCGACGGCGATCGTCATCGGCCGGTTCACGGTGGTGCCGTTGGCGAACCGGAACGCGAGCGTCGCAGCACCGGCGGTGCCGACGTTCACCGTGAAGGTGACGGACGAGCCGGCCACGTTGTCGTAGTTGACGAACCCCGTGCCGGTGAACCCGGCGTGGTTGGATTCGACCACACCCTGGGTCCGGGCCGCGCTCTCAGCCTGGTACGTCGTGGTCGCGGCCGAGGCCGGCGTGAGAGCTGCCGGCAGCAACAACAGACTGCCGACCAGTGCGAGGGCGAGTGCGAGGGGGCGGAACTTACGCATCTTTCACCTCTCCGATAGTTAGGAAACCTTCCTAACTGTCAGACTCCGACCCCGGCGCGTCAAGGGATTGATGACCCTGTGCGGTTCCGGAACTACGCAGCGCGTCCAAAGGGCGTCCGAAGGGCGCTGGGAAGAGCGGCAGGAAACCGCCGAGATCCGTAAATTCCCGGCGAAACCGTATACACCGGGGCAACCGCTGCGGCAGGCTACGCACGGTGCGTAGACGCGCACCACAAGTGAGGCATCTTCACCGAATCCGCAACTCGCTCCCCGGCCCGCCAGGCGCTGGAGCGGGTCGGCGGACTCGTGTGCGGTGCACCAGGAGTCCCTGAGGAGGACCCCAGATGCAGAGCAGGTTCCGCCGAACCGGTGCGCTCGTCGGCGCCGGTGCCGTGCTGTTCGGAGCGCTGGCCGTGGTGGCCGGCAACCAGGCAGACGCCCAACAGCTTGGCCCGGTCGCGGCCCCGCTCGATGAAATCCTGGGGACGCCCACGCAGGGGAGGACTGCGCTCGGCAAGCTCCAGCCGCGACTCGCCGAGCTGGCGCAGCGCAACGGCATCGCCGAGCAGCAGTTGCAGCGGATCCTGGCGACGGACAAGACCAGCTGGCTCGACGAGGACGGCACGCTGTTCTACCGCGAGCCGGTAGCCACCAACGCGGAGAAGGCCGCCAGCAACGTTGCTTCCCCGCAGTGGGCCACGCAGGCGGTCACCGCCGCGGTCGGACCCGCCTTCGAGCTGCACAGCAAGCCGGGCTCGAAGCGGGTGATCTACCTCGACTTCGACGGTCATACGATCACCGGTACGGGATGGAACACGGGCGGCAAACCCGCCACCGTCAACGTCACCGCGTACGACACCGATGGCAACGCCGGTACCTGGAGTACCGCGGAGCAGAACGTCGTCAAGGACGTCTGGGCCCGGGTCGCCGACGACTACGCGCCGTTCGACGTCGACGTGACCACCCAGGCCCCGCCGGAGTCCGCGATCACCCGCACCAACGCGGCAGACGACCAGTACGGCACACGCGTGTTGATCGACCCGACCACGTGGTACCAGTCCGGCTGTGGCTGCGGCGGTATCGCCTACGTCGGGACGTACGACCGCACCAGCAGCCACGCCTACTACCAGCCCGCCCTGGTCTTTACCAAGGGCGTAGGCACCGGCGCCAAGAACATCGCCGAGGCGGCGTCGCACGAGGCCGGCCACAACGTCGGGCTGAGTCACGACGGCACCGCGTCCGTCGGGTACTACCAGGGCCACGGCGCTTGGGCGCCGATCATGGGGGTCGGCTATTACAGGGCGATCAGCCAGTGGAGCAAGGGCGAGTACACCGGCGCCAACAACAAGGAAGACGACTTCGCCGTCATCGGCCAGAACGGTCTGGGGATCCAGGCGGACGACCACGGCAACGCAACGGCCGACGCCACCGCACTGGCACTGGGCGCCACCGCCAAGGGCGTCTACTCGAAGGACTCGGACGTGGACTCCTTCCGGATCGACCTGGCCGCGGGCACCTTCACCTTCGCGGCCACCAGCGCAGGTGACCTGGACGTCAAGCTCCACCTGGTCAACTCGGCCGGCACGGTGATCGCCACGGCCGATCCGGCATCCGGTCAGACCAACGCCAGCACACCGACCGGTCTGAGCGCGAGCATCACCAAGGCGGTCACGGCCGGCCGGTACTACGTCCGTGTCTACAACACCGGGTACGGCTCCGCACTCACCACGGGCTACTCGAACTACGGCAGCGTCGGCAACTACACGGTCAAGGTCACTGCCGGCTAGCAAGGTTTGCCCGGGTTCGCTGCCACCGCCGGTTGCGAGCCCGGGATGCGGGGGAAACAACAGGTTGGGGGGAATCCTTGAGGAGGATTCCAGATGCACAGTAAGTTCCGCCGTACCGGTGCACTCGCTTGTACCGGTGCCGTCGTGTTCGGAGCACTGGCGATTGCCGCCGGTACTCAGGCCGACGCACAGCAACCACCGCTCGACCAGATCCTCGGTCAGTCCCTGCAGGGCAAGGACGCGCTGACCAAGGTGCAGTCCAGGCTGGCTGAAGTTGCCCAGCGCAACGGCCTGCCCGAACAAAAACTGCTCGACACGCTGGCTTCCGACAAGACCAGCTGGCTCGACAAGGACGGCCGGCTGTTCTTCCGTGAGCCGGGTCTGACCACCACAGAGAAGGCACCCGAGGCATCGCCGCGCTGGGCCACGGAGGCCGTCGCCGCGGCCGAGGGACCGGCTTTCGAGCTGCACAGCAAACCGGGATCCAACCGGGTGATCTACCTCGACTTCGACGGCCACACCATCACCGGGACGGCGTGGAACTCGAGCGTCGACCCGGTCAACGTCACGGCGTACGACACGGACGGGAACGCGGCGGTCTTCAGTACCGCCGAGCAGGACGTGGTTCATGAGGTGTGGGCGCGGGTCGCGGAGGACTACGCCGCTTTCGACGTCGACGTCACCACGCAGCAGCCGGCGCAGGACCTGATCAACCGGACCAGCTCCAGCGATCAGCAGTACGGCACCCGGGTGCTGATCGACCCGACCACCTGGTACCAGTCCAACTGTGGCTGCGGTGGGGTCGCCTACATCGGCGTTTACGACAACGCCGGCCAGCACGACTACTACCAACCGGCCCTGGTGTTCACCAAGGGCGTCGGCACCGGTGCGAAGAACCTCGCCGAGGCCGCGTCGCACGAGGCCGGTCACAACGTCGGCCTGGGTCACGACGGCACCGCGTCCGTCGGGTACTACGAGGGTCACGGCTCCTGGGCGCCGATCATGGGCGTCGGCTACTACCGCGGTATCAGCCAGTGGAGCAAGGGCGAGTACTCCGGCGCCAACAACACCGAGGACGACTACTCGGTGATCGGCACGCATGGTCTCGCGTTGCGCACGGACGAGGCCGGTGACAGCACTGGGGCTGCTGCCGCCCTCGCAGTCGGCGCGACCGCGAACGGCTTCATTGCTGCCGAGGCCGACACCGACGTCTACCGCGTGGACGTCAGTGCCGCCGGCAACTACACGGCAACGGCCAGTGCAGGTGCACTTGGTGGCAACCTGGACATCAAGCTCGACCTGCTCAACTCCGCCGGCACCGTGGTCACGTCGGCCGATCCGGCTTCCGGCCAGAGCAACGCTGGCACGCCGACCGGCCTGGGCGCGACTGTGACGAGCAACCTGCAGCCCGGCACGTACTACCTGCGCATCGACAACGTCGGTTACGGCAACCCGCTGAACACCGGCTACTCCACCTACGGGAGCCGCGGGGCGTACAGCCTCGCGATCAACCCGAGCTGAACCCCTGCGGTTGGCCGGCCTCTGGCGGGCCGGCCAACCGCAGGCCCCAGGCCACCTCGACCGGTGGCAGGGCCTGCTCTACGACGTCGTCCACTGACCGTTCGTCACTGCCGAGATCCTCTCGCACAACCCCGTCCGGCCGGTCACCGAGACCGGCGGTCTCAACCATCTCCCTGTCCCCGCAGCGGTGTCGGGGTCGGTTGGATCCGCTGGCGGGTGCGGTTGGTGACCTCGGCGCCGGCGGTTGTGGTCGGCCGGGATTGGGCGGGCGTCTTCGGTGGGGCCAGGCCGGAGAGGGCGGAGCGGAGCGCGGTGGCTTGGTCCGGAGTCCTGGTGGGCGCCTGGAAGTAGCGTTCGGCGGTTTGGATCTCGGTGTTCAGGCGGTCGATGCATTGGCGGGCGGTGGATTTCGAGCGGGCTGCTTCGTAGCCACGAGGGTGGCCTTCGAAGTCCTCCAGGCTCCGGAAGGACTCGCGGAGAGTGTTCTCCAGCCGCAGGCGCACCACTGGTTCGCGGTTGGGTGGGACGCACTCCGGTAGGCCGCTTGAGCAGTAGACGAGGTCGACCACCAAAGGCCATTGGCCTTCCGCTGTTTCACGGTTCAGTGCTCGCAGCGTCTCGCCCGCCGGCAGGCCGGTTCGCTCGTCGAGGTCGTCCGTGAGCAGGGTGACGGCGGGCACGAAGGCCTGGTACGACGGCTCGGCCCGCACCTGGTCGATGCCAGGGGCGACCTGATCCACGCCGAGGGTGGTCAGGTAGTCGTCGAGGTGCGCGTGGGCCCAGGCCTCGGCGACACCCTCTTCCAGGGCGCGGCTCCCCGGTTGCTTGAAGGCTTGTCGAGCCGCTTCCTGGGTGGCGCCGGACGGGCCGAGGAAGTGGGACTGCTCGTGGAGCATCGTCACGAGGGCTTCGCGGTAGCGGGTCAGCATCGCGTCCGACTGGATCAGGCCGGAGCGGCTGTACATCTCGCGCAGCGGATCGAGAATGCACTCGCGGTCCAGGTGGAGAGTGCCGTCCCAGTGAGCCAGACCCAGGATTCCCTCGCCGGCTTCGACGACCTGACCGTTCCACGCGGTCTGTCCGGCGCCGGAGATCGAGAGGGCGGCCGGGGCATGGTTGGCGAGCAACTCCACCAAGGTGCGTGGCACTACACCCGCAGCGTGCCTCCCGGAGTTGTGCTGCTGCAGGGCGGAGTGGATCTCGTCGATGGCGGTCATGCGCGGAGGGCCGTCGCGAGGCGGACCAAGGAGTCGGCCGAGCGGCGGAGGTTGTCCTGCTCGCGAGGGTCCTCACACTCGGCCGCGCGCTGCCGCAGTTGGGCGATCAGCCACTGGGTGCGGGCGAGACGGTCGCCCGGTACTTCGTCGTGTTCCATTGCTGTCCTCCTGCGATTGGTTCGTCGCCGGAGAACATATGGAGATTCGGCCGTTCCTCAGCCGCGGATTTCCCGCCTGTGGACAACCCCCCGGATCACCCGGGCCACAGCCCGCAGTACGGGGCTGGTTGTGGAAAACTCGAGTCAGCGGGCGGTGTGCTGGAGGGAGCTGGCGAGCATCGCGAGGGGTTCGGCGAGCTTGAGCAGGTTGAACCGCTCGCCGGGGTCGTCGACGCGGTCGGCGAGCTTGCCGATCTTCTTGATCGCCCGCTGGATCCGCTGGACCCGTTCCGCCACCGAGCCGTCCGGGCCGTTCGCCTCCGCCATCACGGCCGAGGCCTCCCGGTAAGCCTTCTCGTACTCCGGTGACGCCGGCGGCGGCGCGGTTCGCCGGGCCATCTCGAGCAGATCGGCCAGCGAGGCGACATCCGAGGCGGCCTGCTCACGATCGGACCGGAGCTCCACCTGGTCGCGTAACACCGTCAACCGGTCCACCTCGGCGGCCAGTCCGTCCACGTTCAGCCGCGCCTCGAGGCACGCCTGCTGCACGGCGTCGAACGCCGCACGAAACTCGTCGTACCTCACGGTCGACAAACCTAGAGCAAACCGGTGCCCACGGCGAGCAGAAAGCAGGGCCCCGCGGCGAGCAGACAGCCGCGGGACCCAGCCAGTATCTCCGCCCGGTCAGGGGCGGGGGACGTCAGCGCCGATCAGCGCTCGACCTCGCCCTTGATGAACTTCTCCACCAGGTCGCGGCAGACGTCGTCGGCGTACTGCTCCGGCGGCGACTTCATGAAGTACGAGGAGGCCGACAGGATCGGGCCGCCGATGCCGCGGTCCTTGGCGATCTTCACCGCGCGGATCGCGTCGATGATGATGCCGGCCGAGTTCGGCGAGTCCCAGACCTCGAGCTTGTACTCCAGCGACAGCGGCACGTCGCCGAAGTTGCGGCCCTCGAGCCGGATGAAGGCCCACTTGCGGTCGTCCAGCCAGGCCACGTAGTCCGACGGGCCGATGTGCACGTTGCGCGGGTCGATGTCGTTGACCAGCTGCGAGGTGACGGACTGGGTCTTGCTGATCTTCTTGGACTCCAGCCGGTCGCGCTCCAGCATGTTCTTGAAGTCCATGTTGCCGCCGACGTTCAGCTGGTAGGTCCGGTCGACGGTGACGCCGCGGTCCTCGAACAGCTTGGCCAGCACCCGGTGGGTGATGGTGGCGCCGATCTGCGACTTGATGTCGTCGCCGACGATCGGCACCCCGGCCGCGGTGAACTTGTCCGCCCACTCCTTGGTGCCGGCGATGAAGACGGGCAGCGCGTTGACGAAGGCGACGTTCGCGTCGATCGCGCACTGGGCGTAGAACTTGGCCGCCTGCTCCGAACCGACCGGCAGGTAGCAGACCAGGACGTCGACCTGGGCCTCACGCAGCGCGGCGACGATGTCGACCGGCGCGGCGTCGGACTCGGTGATGGTCTCGCGGTAATACTTGCCGAGGCCGTCCAGGGTGTGACCACGCTGCACCGTGATGCCGCTCGGCGGCACGTCGCAGATCTTGATCGTGTTGTTCTCGGTGGTCGCGGTCGCGTCGGCGAGGTCGAGGCCGACCTTCTTGCCGTCCACGTCGAACGCGGCGACGAACTCGACGTCGCGGACGTGGTAGTCGCCGAACTGGACGTGCATCAGACCGGGGACACGCTCATCGGGCTTCGCGTCACGGTAGTAGTGCACGCCCTGCACGAGTGAGCTGGCGCAGTTGCCGACACCGACGATCGCTACGCGGATCGAAGTCATGGAAACTCCTTAGTTGGGGGGTGTTACAGGCGGGTGTTGCTGTTCAGGGGGCCGCTGCTGGCGCCGTTCGCCGTCGATCAGCTCGTTCAGCCAGCGGACCTCGCGCTCGGCCGACTCCAGGCCGTGCCGTTGCAGCTCGAGGGTGTAGGTATCGACCCGCTCCGCGGTCCGGCTCATCGCGGCCCGGAAGTTGGCCAGCCGCTCCTCCATCCGGGCCCGTCGGCCCTCGAGGATGCGCAGCCTGGTGGCCGGATCGGTGCGGCCGAAGAACGAGAACCGGACGCCGAACGTGTCGTCCTCCCACGCCGACGGTCCGGCGTCGTGCATCGCTTGGGCGAAGTGGTCCTTGCCGTCGGCCGTGATCGTGTAGACGATCTTCTGTCTCCGCCCGTCCGGGGTCCCGGCGTCGGCGGAGATCAGACCGTTGCGGAGCATCGCCTTCAGACACGGGTAGAGCGACCCGAAAGACAGCACGCGACCCCAGCCGAACTGGGCGTTCACGCGCTTGCGGAGCTCGTAGCCGTGCATCGGCGCTTCGTGCAGCAGACCGAGTACGGCGAGCTCCAGGACACCACTGCGGTTTCCCATCCCCCACCTCCTCGATCTGGTTTGTCATGACCTGATGTATCGACTCGATACATCGCACCGCCACTGTAGGCACCCCGATCCGGATCGACAACTCCTGACAAAGTCGACCTTTGTCAGGTCGCGCCACGCCTCGCCGCGGCGAAACCTGTTACGTCAGGCGCCGATCTGCGTTAATCAGCTGACACAAAGTCGTGGCGCAGGAGCGGAGGGTCATGGCGGACAGCCACGGGAAGCACGCGAGACACGGTGTGGAGGGCGAGGGGCCGCTGGCCCGGATCGCGCTGCGTTTCACGGCCTTCACCGAGAAGTGGTTGCCCGACGCGTTCGGGTTCGTGCTGGTCGGAACGTTCGTGGTGCTGCTGTTCGGCCTGGTCACCGGCGAGCCGCTGCTGAAGCGGCCGGACGACCCGGCGGCGACCAAGGGCTTCGGCATGGTCGACGCCTGGGGCGTCGGCTTCTGGAGCCTGATCACCTTCACGCTGCAGATGGCGATGATCATCATCGGCGGGTACGCAGTGGCCACCAGCGGTCCGGTGGCTCGTTTGATCACCCGGCTGGCGAGGATCCCGAAATCGCCTCGCGGTGCGGTCGCCTTCGTGGCCGCGGTCGCCATGCTCGCGTCGTACCTGAACTGGGCCTTCAGCCTGATCTTCGCCGCGATCCTGGCCCGCGAGGTCGCCCGCAACATCCCCAAGGCGGACTATCGGGCGCTCGGTGCGATGGCGTTCCTGGGGCTCGGCACGGTCTGGGCGCAGGGACTGTCCGGCTCGGCCGCGCTGCAGGTCGCGAGCGCCAGCAGCAGCCCGGCGCCGGTCCAGGAGGTGATCCGCGCCGGCGGTCACGCCAGCGGCCTGATCCCGCTGAGCGACACCATCTTCACCTGGCAGGCGATCGTCGCCACTCTCTTCGTGTACTGCGTGGGCGTGGTGATGGCGTGGTTCGTCGCGCCCACCGCGGAGAACGCACGAACCGCCGAGCACCTCGGCATCGAGCTCCGTCCGCTGATCGGCCGTGGTTCTGCCTATAACGGCCATCGGGGCGAGGGATCGGAAGAGGAGAAGCGCCGGCCGGGGGACTGGCTGGAGCACTCACCCCTGTTCAGCCTGTTCATCGTCCTGCTCGGCGCGGTCTACCTGGTTCGCTACTTCGACGGCAAGAGCTTCTTCAACGCGCTCGACCTGAACACGGTGAACCTGATCCTGTTCCTCCTCGCGATGCTGCTGCACTGGCGGCCGTGGCGGATGGCCCGGGCTGTGCGTGACGGGGCACCGGCGGCGGCCGGCGTACTGCTGCAGTTCCCTCTGTACGGCGGCATCTTCGGCATGATCGCCTACACCGGCATCTCCGCCCGCCTGGCCGGGTGGTTGGTGCAGGCAAGCAACCAGTTCTTCTTCCCGCCCTTGGTGGCGATCTACTCCTGCATCCTCGGGGTGTTCGTGCCCAGCGGTGGCAGCAAGTGGGTGATCGAGGCGCCGTACGTGCTGCAGGCGGCCAACGAGCTCAAGGTGGACGCGGGCTGGATGGTTGTCGTGTACGACCTCGGCGAGGCCAGCGCCAACCTGCTGCAGCCGTTCTGGATGCTGCCGACGCTGGCGATCCTGGGCCTCAAGGCACGCGACATCATGGGCTACACCTTCACCCTGTTCCTCGCCTGCTTCCCGGCCGCCCTGATCGCCGTCACCCTCCTCGCCCCACACGTCACCGGCTGATCACCAGGCGTACTCATGGTGGTCTCGGGATGAGCGGGCTGAGCGTTAAGATCCTCAGGGAATTCGGGGCCGTTACCACAGCGGCCGTACTCTGGGCCGCAATGACTTCAGCGAGATCGTCGAGGATTGCACTGTGAGTGAAGCTCGTAGGAAGGCCGCCCCGTCCCGCGCCCGCCGGAAGAAACACTGGGCACTGCGGGTCCTCGGGTGGCTGGTGGCACTCTTCTGCCTCGGGGTGATCGGCGCCGCAGCCACGTTCTTCATCGGGTACCAGTTGACGGACATCCCGGACCCGAACAAGAAGTTCGAGACCAACACCACCACGGTGACGTACGCCGGTGGCCAGCCGATGGGCTCCTTCTTCGAGCAGAACCGCCGCTCGGTGCCGCTGGACAAGATTCCGAAGACCGTCCAGGACGCGGTGATCGCGGCCGAGGACCGGACCTTCTGGACCAACCCGGGCATCTCGCCGTCCGGGATGGCACGGGCCGCGTTCAACATCGCCCGCGGCGAGCAACTGCAGGGTGGCTCGACGATCACGCAGCAGTACGTCAAGGTCATGTACCTGACCCAGGAGCGCACCTTCGCGCGGAAGTTCTCCGAGCTCTTCATCGCCACCAAGCTGAGCCGGCAGACGGACAAGAAGGACATCCTCGAGGGTTACCTGAACACCATCTACTTCGGCGAGGGCGCCTACGGCATCGCCGCGGCCGGCGATGCGTACTTCAGTCAGCCGGATCCGGCCAAGCTGAACGTCGGGCAGGCGGCCTTCCTGGCGACGGTCCTGAATAACCCCACGATCTTCGATCCGGACCAGAAGGACGCGGCCGCGCAGAAGCGCATTCTCGAGCGCTACCGCTACGTGCTCGACGGCATGCGCCAGACCGGCACCATCACCGAGTCGAACGCCACCGCCTGGGGCAAGAAGCTCCCGCCACTGAAGAAGAAGCCGAAGAGCGACCGGTTCGGCGGTACGCAGGGTTTCCTGCTGGATATGGCCCGGCGAGAGTTGGTGAAGCTGGGCTTCAGCGACGACGAGATCGACGGTGGCGGTCTGAAGGTGACGACGACCTTTGACAAGAAGCTCCAGGAGGACGCTGTTGCGGCGGTCTTCAACAAGGATCAGCCGGCCACCGCGGACAAGCTCCACATCGGGCTGGCCTCCGTCCGTCCACAGACGGGCGAACTGGTGGCGATGGTCGGTGGACCGAACTACCTGAAGAGCCAGATCAACTGGGCGACGGCCAAGGCCAGACCAGGGTCGTCCTTCAAGCCGTTCGCGGTGGCTGCGGCTCTGAAGGACGGCGTCAAGCTCGAGGACAGGTTCGAGGGCAACGGACCGATCGAGATCCGCGGCGGCAAGTACGACAACGAGCTCGGGGAGAACTACGGCCGGCCCAGCCTGTTGAGCGCGACCGAACAGTCGGTCAACACCGCCTTCTACGACCTCGTCGACAACAAGATGGACAACGGTCCGAGCAAGGTCGCCGACATGGCCGAGGCAGCGGGGATCCCGACGATCCCGGCCACTGACCGCGATGCGCCCGCCCTGGTGCTCGGTCCGAACGCCTACGCGTCGCCGGTCGACATGGCCAGCGCCTACGGCACCTTTGCCAACGAAGGCTCGCATGTGCCGGTGCACGTCATCAAGGAGGTCAAGGACCTCCAGGGCAACGTCAAGTGGTCGGAGAAGTCGCTCAAGCCCACCGAGGCGATGGACAAGGACGTCGCCAATACGACCAGCTACGCGTTGCAGCAGGTTGTCGAGGACAAGAAGGGCACCGGCACCCGGGCCCAGGAGCTCGACCGGCCGGCCGCGGGCAAGACCGGGACCGCCGGTGGTATCTCGAGCGACCATGCCAAGGCGAACAAGGCGTGCAAGTGCGAGAAGTACGACACGAGCTCCGACACGTTGACCTCCTGGTGGGTCGGCTACACGCCACAGCTGTCGACGGCAGTGCTGTACCGGGCCGGCAAGGAAGGCGAGTCCGACCTCGACCCGTACAGCGACGATCCGGCCTTCTTCGGTGGCAACTGGCCGACGAAGACTTGGCTCGCCTACATGGAGCCGGCGATGGAGGGCCTTCCGGAGGAGAACTTCGCCGAGCCTTCGGACGACAACATGGGCACGCCGACGCCCACCTACACGCCGTCGTCGACGCCGACCCCGCCGCCCTCGACCCCGCCGTCGACCCCTCCCTCGACCCCGCCCCCGTCCTCGCCAACGAGCCCGTCGTCACCGAGTTCGAAGCCGACGAAGACGAAGACGCCGAAACCTCCCTGGCCGACTATTCCGACTGGGCCAACAGATACCCCGAATAGTCCGAATAACCAATGATCAGCGCTGGCGGCATCCCGAGGGGTGCCGTCAGCGCTTTGAGGGCCAGGTGCGCAGGGCGGTCCATACGATTCGACAGGGGTGCTGGGCGATGGGGCACGATGGGGGCATGAATTCGCCCGGGCAGGTGTTTCCGCGTCCTCTCAACCTGACGTGGGAGCGGGGCGGCGCTGTTCGTGTTTGAGCGGACGGCGGGAGAGCGGCCGAGGCGGGCCAGGAGGGCTCGTACGGGGACGGCCGGTGGGCTCCGGCGATTGATGCCGGACCTGATGGCCCGGGAGACGCTCGGGTGGTGGCTGGTCAGTCGGATCGGGATCTTCGTCCTGTCGATCTCGGCGCCGCTGCTGTTCAACCGGGGGACCGACTACCCCAACATCTGGCATGCCTGGCTGCAGTGGGACGTGTGGCACTTCAAGGCGATCGCGGAGTTCGGGTACAACAACGGCGAGCCCTCCGGGGCACCGCTGGCGGCGTTCTTCCCGGGACTGCCGATCCTGATGCGCGTCGCGAGCTGGACCGGGATCGGGTACGTCGCCGGCGGCGTGCTGGTGTCCCTGATCGCCAGTGCCTTCGCCGGGGTCGCGCTGGCCCGGCTGGCGCAGTACGAGTTTCCGGAGCTGCGGAATCTGGGGCCGAACGCGGCGCTGATGTGGTTCTCCGCGCCGGTCGGGGTGTTCCTGGCCGCGCCGTACACGGAGGCGTTGTTCTGCGCGTTCGCGTTCCCCGGCTGGCTCGCCGCGCGGCAGGGGCGCTGGGCCCGGGCGGCGATCTTCGTCGCGCTGGCGTCGACCGTGCGGGTGTCGGGGATCTTCCTCGCCTTCGCGCTGGTGGTCGAGTTCGTCACCTCGAAGAAGCGGGACTGGCTGTCGCTGCCGTGGCTGGTGCTGCCGGCCGTGCCGGTGCTCGGCTTCATGGCGTACCTGAAGCAGATCCACGGCTCCTGGTTCGCCTGGCAGGCGGCGCAGGAGAAGGGCTGGGCGCGCGAGTTCACCTGGCCGTGGACCTCCATCGTGCACACTTTCGAAGCGGCGACCAAGGGCCACTTCCCGGCCGACCGGACCGACTGGACCTGGATGTTCCGGGCCGAACTGGTTGCCCTGTTCATCGGACTCGCGCTGCTGGTGTGGTTGCTCTGGCGCCGCTCCTGGGGCGAGGCCGCCTGGGTGGGGAGCACGATCGCCGCCTTCGTCACGTCGTACTGGGTCTACTCGCTGACCCGCGCCACCCTGCTGTGGTGGCCGCTCTGGATCGGCCTCGCCGTGCTGATGAGCCGAAAACCCTGGCTCGGCCGCCTCTACCTCGCGGTCGCGATACCCCTCGCAGCCATCTGGGCCGCCGCCTTCTTCACCGGCCGCTGGACCGGCTGACCACGCCGGAAAGTCCAGCATGTGGACAGATTTGGCTCGGGGCAACCTTCCCGGCGGCCCGGTCGTCAGTACGGGTGGTAGGGGTGGCCGGCCGGGCGGGGTCGCCACCCCTCCCTTATCTGTTCGAACGAGCAGACCTCCGGCGGAACCTTTCAGGGGCAGGTTCCGCCGGATATCTTTTCTGCTCAGCCGAAGTTGCGGTCGATCGACTGTGACGGCGTCGGACTCGGCTTGGTCTCCGCCACCCGCTGGTCGCTCGGGTGGACGCCGGCCTCGACGCCCTTCAGGGTGCCGAGCAGCTCGAGTTCGGCCAGCGTCACCCCGTCGGACCCGGCCGCCGGAGTCATCACCAGCCGGTACTGCGTGTACGCCTTCGGCGAGGCGACACTGAACGACCTGGTGTACGACGTGAACGCCCACGACTGTCCGCTGCGTTTGTCCACAGTCGCCCAGGTGGTCCCGTCGTTCGAACCCTCCAGCACCCACGCCGAGGGCGCAGTACCGGTGGTTCCGCTGGTCAGGCTGTACATCGTGACCGGGCGACCCTGCTGCAGCGCGACCGTGACGGTCGGAGTCGCCCCAGTCAGCGTCACCTGCTTCTTCGAGTCGTTGTCGGTCAGCGCGGCGACGTCCACCCCGCCGGCAGCCGTGACAGCGCCTTCATCCTCGGTCGAATCGCGCCACGTCATCGGGTCCTCGCCCGGCTTCGTGATCGACGGCGGAGCGTCGTTGCGGCCCGTACCCCAGCTCGACGGCTTGTCGGTCATGTCGAACTCGATCTTGCCGCCATTCGCGATCAGGTCGTGGGGCAGTGCGGTCGAGCTCCACTTCTTGCCGTTGATCTTGACGCCCTTGACGTACAGGTTCTTCGCGCTGTTCTTCGGCGCGCTGACCACCAGCTTCTTGCCGCCCGGCAGATTCACCGTCGCCTTGGTGAACAGCGGGGCACCGATCGCGTACGTCGGAGATCCCACCTGCAGGGGGTAGAACCCGAGCATGCTGAACAGGTACCACGCGGACATCTCGCCGTTGTCCTCGTCGCCGGGGTAGCCCTGGCCGATCTCCGAACCCAGGTACAACCGGTCCAGCACCTCGCGGACCTTCTCCTGGGTCTTCGACGGCTGACCGGCGAAGTCGTACATGTAGGCGATGTGGTGCGACGGCTGGTTGCTGTGCCCGTACTGCCCCATCCGGACGTCCCGGGCCTCGAGCATCTCGTGGATCGTGCCGCCGTAGCCACCGGTGTGGGTGGCGTCCTCCGGAGTACTGAAGAACTCGTCGAGCTTCTTCGCCAGGCCGTCGCGACCGCCGTACAGGGCAGCCAGGCCGGCGCCGTCCTGCGGGACCGAGAACGCCATGTTCCACGCGTTGGTCTCGGTGTAGTCGTGACCCCAGTCGCGCGGGTCGAACGTGGTCGGGGAGTTGCCCCAGACCCCGGCCGGATCCTTGCCCTGGAAGAAGTTCAGCGCCGGGTCGAACAGCGTGACGTAGTTGCGCGCCCGGTTCAGGTAGTAGTTGTAGTTGTCCAGGTACTCCTGCTTGCGCGGGTCGTTCTTCTTCGCCTTGTCGTACAGCGCCTTCGACAGGTTCGCGATGCCGTAGTCGTTGATGTAGCCGTCCATCGACCAACTGAAGCCCTCACCGGTGGTGTTGGCCGTGTAGCCGTTGAAGGCGGACAGGTCGAGGCCCTTGCGACCGACGTTCTCGGTCGGTGGCCGGACCGCGGCGTTCTTCAGAGCCGCGTCGTACGCCGCTTGGACGTCGATCCCCTTGATCCCCTTGAGATAGGCATCGGCGAACGCCACGTCGGAGCTGGTCCCGACCATCAGGTTCGCGTAGCCCGGTGAGGACCACCGGGAGATCCAGCCGCCGTCCTTGTACTGCTGGACGAATCCGTTCACCAGGTCGGCGGCCTCGTCCTGCGCGAACAGGCTGTACGCCGGCCAGACGGTGCGATACGTGTCCCAGAACCCGTTGTTCACATACGTCTGACCGGCCACCAGCTTCGAGCCAGTGGTGGTCGGAGTGTCGGTGCCGACCTTGGGCGACACCGGGGACGCGTACGTGATCACCGGCTTCTTCGCGGTGCCGGTGTTCTCGGAGCCGTTGTTCGGGTAGAGGAACAGCCGGTACAGGTTCGAGTAGAGCGTGGTCAGCTGGTCCGCCGTCGCACCCTCGACCTCGATCGTGCGCAGCCTGTTGTCCCAAGCGCGCTGGGCCGCGTCCTTCACCTTGTCGAACTTGCTGCCCGCCGCGAGTTCGAGCTCCAGGTTCTTCTTCGCCTGCGAGGTGCCGATCAGCGAGGTCGCCATCCGCAGCTGGACCTGCTTCACCGACGGGTCGAAGGAGAAGTAGCCGCCCACGTTCGCGCCGCCGCCGTTGGCGAGCTTGCCGCTGGCAACCACCTTCTGGTCGACCACGCCGTACACGAAGAGCCGTCCGGCTCCTGTGGACAGCCCGCTCTTCACGTCGCTGTAGCCGGTCACCACGCCGGTCTTCGGGTCGAGCGTGAGCCCGCCGAGGTTGCTGGTGTTGTCGAAGACCAGCGAGGCCTTGCCCGCCGGGAAGGAGAACCGCAGCATCGCGGCGTGGTCGGTCGGGGTCAGCTCGACCGCGTTGCCGTTGTCGAAGGTGACGCCGTAGTAGTACGGCAGGGCGGTCTCGTTGTCGTGACTGAACGCCCAGGCGCGGGCGTCGCGGTCCGCCGTCGGAGTGGCCGCGGTGGACGGCATCACCTGGAAGGTCTGCCGGTCGCCCATCCACGGGCTCGGCTCGTGGCTGATCGAGAACGCCTGGATCTCCGGCTTGTTCTCCGCGTTGTTGCCCTTGGCGTAGTCGTACAGCCAGGACGTCGATCCCGCGTTGGTGACCGGGGTCCAGAAGTTGAAGCCGTGCGGTACTGCGGTCGCCGGGAAGTTGTTGCCCCGTGAGAATCCGCCGGTGGAGTTCGTCCCGCGCGTGGTGATCGCGAGATCGGACGGGTGCTTGCTCGCCGTCTTCTGCGCGGCGGCATCCGGGTTGGTCGCCTTGCTGATCCGGATGTCGTCGATCCAGCCGCGGAAGTCCGCGGGACCCGACGGCTTGTCGTACGCGACCAGGATGCGCTTCACCGTCTTGCCGGCGGCGACCTTGCCGAGGTCGGCCTCGATGTTGTTCCACTGGTTTGTGGACAACCCCTTCGCCTCGCCCTGACCACGCGGGCTGAGCTTGAAGCCGTGGTAGTCCTTGGCCTTCAGGTCACTCAGGTAGGTGCCGTCGCTGAAGGCGAGGTCCACCGCCGCGTAGGTGCTCGGGTAGCTCAGGTCACCCTCGACGTGCTCGGGGAAGATCTTGTACGCGAGCCTGGTGTCCTTGCCGATGGTGAGATCCACGTCGACGATCTTGTTCCAGGTGTAACCACGGCCCTCGGCGGTCTGGTGCCCGGCGTACCGGAAGGACTTCACGCCGGTGAAGCCGGTCCGTGCCCGGGCGTTGTACGCGCTCGTCGGGCCGGAGTCGAGCCGCGACTCAGCCGTCTCGCCAGGGGGCGGCAGCGGCGCGCCGTTGGAGATGTACCAGTCGGCGAGCTGGACGATCCCCTCGCCGTGGTTCTGGGTGATGTCGAGCTTGAAGAACTTGTACGCCGTTTCGTTGGTGAAGCTGTATTCCTTGGTCTGGAACCGGGTCTCGAAGGACTCGTCGGTCCGGGTGTCCAGGGTGGTCCAGGTGGTCCCGTCGTTCGAGCCGGACACGGTCCAGTTCTTCGGGTCCCGGCCGTCGGCGTCGTTCGCGGAGGTCAGCGCGTACTTGCGGATCGTCACCGCGGCCGAGGTCTCGTAGGTCAGCCAGCCGGTCGGCTCGAACACGAGCCACTTGGTGAACTTGTCGCCGTCGGCCACGTTCGACGCGATCTCACCGCCTCCGGTGTTCTCGCCGTTCGCCTCGACCTTGGTGACCTTGTCCATCTCGCTGCCGCCGATCCCGGTCGGCGTCGGTCCCTCCACACCGTCGGCGCGGGGCTTGCCGTCCGGTCCGGTCTCGACCGCGTCGGTGTACCCGGGTTGCGGCTGGCCTGGTTCGAACGAAGTGAAGAAGGAGGACCCGGCCACGGCCGGCTGGGTCACAGGGGGCTGGGCAACGGCCTCGGTCCCAGTAGGTACGGCGGCGCTCGCTGACGTCATGGCAGTCATTGTCACAACAAGCCCGAGAGACGTGACGAGCCCCAGGGGGCGGCGGAGATTCATCAGCGCTCCTTGCACGGCAGACCGGCGTCCGGCCGACGGCCTTTCGCCAGAGAGTTACGCGGCCCCGATGACAAGGTTGTCAGCCCGCGTTCCGGGGTGATCCTGCCCATCGACATCACCCCCGGTCAAGCCCTCGTTGCCCTGAGTTCGCAACGTACTCCGTCATTCCCCCGGTACGACGTACTCCAGGAACCGGCGTGCCGCGGGAGTAGCGGCATGCCCCCGAGGCAGAACCAGGTCAACCCGCCGCATCAACTCGACCCCAGTAAGCGGAATCAAAACGAGCCCAGTACGACTCCCGACGGCGCCGGACCGGGCGGTGCCGGACCCGGTTGTCCCGGCGGCGCCGGACCAGGTGGTGATGGTGAGGCCGTTGGGGACGAGGGCGATGCCGGCGCCGGCGGCGACCAGGTCGAGGACCATCGTCCATTCGTTGACCTCGCACGCGATCCGGCGCGTCAGGCCCGCGTCCCGGAAGGCCCGGTCCACCACGGCCCGGATCGCCCACTGCGCCGGCGGTTCGACGAACCTCTCGTCCTGCAGTTCCTCCAGCCCAACCCCCTCGCGCCCGGCCAACCGGTGCGTCGGAGTACAGGCGAGAACGAGCGGTTCGGTGATCAGCGGCACGACCTCCAGTCCCGGCACCTGCTCCGACACCAGCGAGACCAGGGCGCAATCGAGGCCGCCGTCCGAGACCAGCTCCAGCATCCGCAGCGCCGGGAGTTGCTGCACCGAGACGTCCACCCGCGGATGATCGAGCGCGAACGCCGCCAACCAGGACGCGAACGGCAAGGTATGCCCGCCGGTCTGGAGCGCACCGATCCGCAAGGTGCCGGTCAGCACTCCGTGCGCGTCCTCGACCGCCTGCTGAGCCGCGGCGGCCGCGTCCAACGTACGGCGGGCCGCCGGCAGCAAGGCGGTTCCTTCAGCCGTCAACCGCACCGGCCGGGTCCCGCGGACGAACAGCAAGGCGCCGACCTCCTTCTCCAGGGCGCGGATCGAGGTGGACAACCCCGACTGGACGATGTGTTCCCTGCTCGCGGCCCGGGTGAAGCTGAGTTCCTCCGCGAGCGCGACGAAATGCCGCAGGTGGCGTAGCTCCATCTCCGCAGTATCTCCCCAAGAGATGGAAGGCATCGCTTTCAGGTCCAGGAAAGCTGGTATGACGGCCTCGGGCCGGGCGGTTCTTCCCAATGTCCAGCGTGATTTCGAGGGAGACCGAGTGATGAGTACGGCCGCAGTAACCGCCACCGCCCCGGCGCGGATCAGAGTCCCGCACCTGACCGGATTCTGGTTCGTCGCCACCGCGTTCCTGACCCTGATGGCGTTCGGTACGGTGCCCACTCCGTTGTGGCCGATCTACCAGGTCCGGGACCACTTCGGCGCGATCACCGTGACGATCGCCTTCGCCGTGATGGTGGTCGGAGCCGCCATCAGTTTCCGGCTGCTCGGGCACCTCTCCGATCGGCTCGGCCGGCGTCGCATCATCGCGCCGGCTCTGCTGGTCGGGATCCTCTCGGCCGTGGTGCTGGTGATCTGGCCGTCCCTGCCGGGACTGATCGTCGGGCGGATCCTGACCGGCGTCGCGATCGGACTGATGGCGTCGACCGCGACGGCGTACCTGACTGATCTGCACCACGAGGCCCGGCCTGACCGGCTCGGATCACCTGTGCCAGCCCTGGTGGCGACCGCCGCCAACCTCGGCGGCCTGGCGCTCGGCCCGTTGGTTTCCGGAGCGCTCGCCCAGTGGGCTCCGGCACCACTGCGCACGGGGTACATCATCTTCGGTGGGCTGATGGCGGTACTGCTCGTGCTGGTGCTCGCGAGCCCGGAGACGGTCGACACCGAGCGGACCGACCAGGATCGGCCGGTCCGGTTCGCGCTTCGTCCGGACCAGCGGGTCACCTTCGGCGCCGCCGCGGCCGTCGGGTTCTTCGCCTTCGCGGTGATGGGGTTGTTCTCGTCGCTCGGCGCGATCATCGTGCGCGGTGAACTCGGCGTCACGTCGTACTTCGTCGCCGGGCTGGCGCCGTTCACCGCTTTCGCCGCGTCCGCTGTGGCGCAACTCGCGCTCGGGCGGTTCGGTCAAGGTGTGGTGCTCAAGACCGGCACGCTGCTGTTCCCGGTCGGGCTGGCGCTGACAGCTCTCTCGCTCTACCGCCCGACGCTCTGGCTGGTCCTCACCGCAGCTGCCCTCGCCGGCGCGGGCGCGGGCCTGCTGTTCAAGAGCGCGGTCACCCAGACAGCCCTCGCGGCAGTGCCTGCCTCCCGGGCGGGCGTGATCGCCGCCTTCTTCGTGATCGCGTACTTCGGGATGGGCGTGCCGTCGATCGCCTTCAGCCTGGTGATCCAGCACCTGGCGCTCCGCCCTTCGATGATCGGCTTCGCCACCGTCCTCTCAGTCGGCGCGATCATCGCCGTCATCACCTCCCTCCGCTCCGCCCGGCGCCCCGGGGTAGCAGCCTGACAAGCCCCGGGATCAAACCCTCCGTCGTGGTCCGGTTCGACCCGGGCAGGCGCTGACGCGACCGTTGCTCTCGGCATCCCAGCTCACTGCGATCGGTGAGGTGGGCTCAGCGGAGTTCGTCGGGGTGGTCGGCGTCCCATTGGTCGCGGGCGGTGGCGATGGCGGTTTTGTGGTCACGGGACCAGTCGGCGAGGCCGAAGACGGTGTCGGCGAGGCTTCGTCCGGTCGGGGTCAGTTGGTAGTCCACCTGGGGCGGAATGGTCGGATAGGCGATCCGCTCGACCAGACCGTCGCGGCAGAGCCGCTTCGTAGTCACGGTCAGCATCCGCTGGGAGATTCCCGGGATGGCCCGCTCCAACGCGGTGAACCTCCGGACGCCCTTCGACAGTTCGACGATCACCAACACGGTCCAGCGGTCGCCCAGCCGATCCAGCACGTCCCGGATCCCGCAGTCGTCATCGCCACACGGCCCGGTCGGGACCTCGGCCGTGACCTGGGAACTTACCGTGGCGTTCGTGACCGACATAGAAGTGCCTCCTTATGCCCGACGCGGTTTACGTCGATGCTCGGACCTGCTGTCACCACAACCAACGCAGGGAGTGTCGAAATGATTCTCGTGACCGGTGTCTCCGGCAGTCTCGGTGGCTTGATCCTCGACGGGCTGTCCGGGCTTGACGATGTGCAGGCGGTCGGGGGCACCCGGTCAGGGGACGGTACTACCCAGCGACGGGTCGACTTCGATGACCCGGCCAGCCTGCCCCAGAGCTTCGAGGGCGTGGACGTCCTCGTGTTCGTCTCAGCCGGCTACGCCGAGGATGATGTCGTGTTCGCTCGCCATGGCGCAGTGGTCGACGCGGCAGCCGCCGCGGGGGTGCGGAACGTGATCTACACCAGCTTGGCCGGTTCGGGTGACCTGATGTCGATCGCGCTCGCACACCGCTGGACCGAGTCCCGCCTGGCTGCCGCTCCCTTCGACGCGACAGTCCTGCGCAACGGCCTGTACGCCGACTTGCCGATCAGCCTTGCCGCGGCCGGGGCCGAGTCGGCGGCATCGTCCGGTGTCTTCGCCGCAGCCCTTGGCGATGGCCGGATCTCTGTGGTGGCCAGGGAGGACCTCGCCGATGTCGCCGTCACGGTGGCGGCCGAGGTGCAGCGCGACCTCGACGCGGGCGGCCCGAGCCGGCATGCGGGCAAGACCTACGAGCTCGAGGGCGTCGCCTCGATCGGTGGTCACGACATCGCCGAGGCACTCACCACAGCGCTCGGCCGGACAGTCGAATACCGGACCGTCTCCCTCGGCGACACGCGCCAGGCGCTGGCCGGCAGCAGTCTGGAGCCCTACCAGATCGCGCACACCCTCTCCCTGTTCGCCAACGCCGGCGCAGGCTTCCTCGAAGCGCAGCACAGTGACCTGACCAGCCTGCTCCGAACCGAGCCCCGACCCGTTCATGACCTCCTAGTGAAAGCCGTCGCCCCGTAGGCGCTGGAGGGCTGCCGGTACGTTGGCTGGCATGGCGGAACAGAGCTCGACCGACAGCGGCCTCGATCGTGTGCTGGTGACCGGCGGAGCCGGATTCATCGGGCGGGCCGTGGTTGCCGCGCTTCGCGAGCGGGGCGTGCCCGTGACAGTGGTGGATCGCGAGGCGCCCGACCCCGGCTGGGACGAGGGCGTCACGGTCGTGACCGGCGACCTGGCCGAGCAGGAGGTCTGCATCGCGGCGTTCGAGACCCGGCCGCGGGCGGTGATTCACCTGGCGGCAATGACCTCCGTACTGCGCTCAGTGGACGCCCCGATGCGGACGTTCGCCGAGAACGTCACCATCACCCAGGTGCTGCTCGAACTCTCCCGGGGCAGCGGGGTCGGCCAGTTCGTGATGGCCTCCACCAACGCGGTGGTCGGCGACGTCGGTACCTCCACCATCACGGCGGATCTACCCCTGCGCCCGCTCACGCCGTACGGCGGGACGAAGGCGGCGGCGGAGATGCTGCTGTCGGCGTACTCGGGTAGCTACGGGTTGAGTACTGCGTCCCTGCGCTTCACCAACGTGTACGGGCCGGGTATGTCGCACAAGGACAGCTTCGTGCCGCGGCTGATGCGTGCGGCGCTGACCGGGACAGGGGTCCGCGTGTACGGCGATGGCCTGCAGCGACGGGACCTCGTCTACATCGACGACGTGGTCGCGGCCGTTCTGCTTGCCCTCGACAACGGATACGACGGGCCCGCGGTCGTCGGCTCGGGTAGCTCGGTGTCCGTACTCGAACTGGTCGAGGCGGCGCGAGTTGCGACCGGCAGCCCGATTCCGGCGGAGCATGTGGACGCGCCCGCGGGGGAGATGCCCGCAGTCGTCGTCGATGTGTCTGCCAGTGCCGATTCTCTTGGCTACAAGCCGACGGTGTCGCTGACCGACGGTCTGTCCCGGACCTGGCAGTACTTCCGCGAACAGTGATCGCACTGCTCCAACCGCGCTCGGTGCTCGCGCTCCTGCGAAAGCACTGGCTGCTGAGCATCTTCCTGCTGGTGGGTCTGGCCCTTAGGGCGCTGGCAACCGCCGCCTACCAGCCGGCCATTATCTACGTGGACTCAGCTCAGTACCTGAAGAACATGCAGCCGCTGAGGCCGGACCAGCTGAACCCGATCGGCTACGACTTCGTACTCCGTCCGCTGGTCGATCTGGGCGGCCTGACTCTCGTAGTAGTGGTGCAACACCTCGCGGGACTGGCTCTGGGTGTCGCCATCTATGCACTGGCCCGCCGGCTGGGCGTGTACCGCTGGTTGGCAGCGGTCGCCGCCGCTCCGCTGCTGCTGGATGCGTACCAGGTGCAGATCGAGCAGAACATCATGGCCGAGACCACCTTCGACGTCCTGCTGGTGGGGATTCTCTGGCTGTTGCTGGGCTGGGGCCGCCCGGGCTGGAAGCGTGCCGGTCTTGCCGGGCTGCTCCTGGGCGCAGCCTTCGTGGTCCGCACGATCGGTCTGACGCTGCTGTTCCCCGCGCTGCTCTACCTCGTGGTGGTCGGCTCGGCCTGGCGTCACCGCAGGACCTGGCCTCGGCTGGTACTGCGGACGGGCGCGGCGGTGGCCGGCTTTGCTGTCGTGTTCGGCGCCTACGTCGGGTACATCCACGCGGAGACTGGTAAGTGGGGGATCTCGGGCGCCGACAACACCGTGCTGTACGGGCGGGCCGCCGTGGTCGCCGACTGCTCGAAGCTCCCGCTCAACGCGGGCACCAAGTTGTTCTGCCCGACAGAGCCGCTCGGGCAGCGCCTCGGCGTGGACCAGTACGCGCACAACCGCTACGGCGACAAGAACTGGCCGGGCGCCCTGCCGCCGGGGACCACCAAGGAGCAACTCGCCAAGGAGTTCAGCTGGGTGGTGATCACGCACCAGCCACTCGATGTCGCCTGGGCAGCGATCCAGGACTTCCTCAAGGGATTCGCTCCCACCCGGACCACCTCGCCGGACGACGTGCCGCTCGACAGGTGGCAGTTCCAGCTGACCTATCCGGGGCTGAGCAACCCGGACATCGGCAAGGCTGCGCAGGAGTGGGGTGGGACCGCGCCGTACGTCAACCATGACCCGGCCGCGATCCTTCGGGCCTACCAGTTGAACGGCGGTTACACCCCCGGCCTCGCCTTGGGGATCGCCGCCTTGATCGGCCTCGCCGCAGCTGCCGGAGTCGGTCGGGCCAAGCGATCCGGGCTCCGAGCAGCCGCGCTTCTGCCGGCGGCCTCCGGGATCATCCTGCTGCTGGGCTCTGCCGCCTTCGAATTCTCCTGGCGCTACCAGTTGCCAGGCTTGGTGTTCTTCCCTCTGGCTGGAGCCATCGGGCTGACGGCCATCCTCGGGCGGGATCAGGGCAGGGCGGCTCTGCAGCCCTATCCGGACGCGGTGGACTCGCGGGCCTTGGACGACTTCCGTGAGCGGCACGGCGAACCTGCCTTCGCGCCGCTGGTCGTGGTGATTGCCGCCTACAACGAAGCCGGGGGGATCGGCTCGGTGCTGGAGAACATGCCGAAGACCTGCGCGGGCCTACCGGTCGACGTGCTGGTCGTTGTGGACGGTGCCGAGGACAACACTGCCTCGATTGCCGCAACTGCCGGTGCATATGTGTGTAGTGCGGCAACCAATCGGGGGCAGGGTGCCGCGCTCCGGCTGGGGTATCAGCTGGCGGCGAGCGGCGGAGCGCAGTACGTGGTGACAACTGATGCGGACGGGCAGTACGACAACTCCGAGCTCGACGTATTGATGCGGCCGATCCTGGACGGGAGGGCCGACTTCGTCACGGGGTCACGCCGGCTCGGCCAGGAGGACGCGGACAGCCGGTTGCGCTGGCTCGGGGTGCGGGTTTTCGCTGTGCTGGCGTCGATCCTGGCCTGGCGACGGTTGACGGACACGTCGTTCGGGTTCCGCGCGATGCGGGCCGGGCTGGCGAGCACGGTGACGCTGCGTGAGCCGCAGTACCAGTCGTCGGAGTTGCTGCTCGGCGTACTGGCGAGCGGGGCGCGGGTGGTGGAGTTGCCGATGACGATGCGGCGACGCGGTGACGGGACCAGCAAGAAGGGCCCGGGCCTCGTGTACGGCGCGAACTATGCGCGGGTGATGACCACTACCTGGTGGCGGGAGTATGTGCTTCGGGGTCGACTGGTGCTGCGAACACGTACCGGTCGAACACCACGAACTTCAGGATGAACGTCACTCCGTTGGAGGCCAGGTAGGCGGTCCCGGCCAGCAGTGTCTGCCAGGAGTGCGCGCCGGTCACGTCCTGGATCCAGGCATCGGCCAGGGTTGTCAGCACTGCGACCACCACCGCCGACGCGGCCGTGATCAGGACGTAGGGCAGCAGTTCGCGGGTCGGGTGGGCGCGGCCCTTCCGCCCCCACGCCCAGCGCCGGTTCAGCAGGTAGTTCGGCACCGAGCCCGCGGCGAAGGCGAGGATGCTCGACGGCATGGCCGGAAGGCCGACCCCGTAGCAGAGCAGAAAGGCCAGCTGGCTGATCGCGGTAGCGACAATCGATGACGCTGAGTAACGGAGCAAGACCTGCACCCCGCCATTGTGCCTTGGCTGACATCACGGACCGGAACAGCCACTGGTTCACCGGATTCATAGCTGATTCCCAGGTTCTCCACAGACGGTTTCGCGGCTGGGTGGGTAAACAGGACAGGACAAAGGTTCTGCTCCCTCGCGGAAGGTGGTCGGCTCGTGCGCGTTCTGGTCCTGGGTGGTGACGGTTACCTGGGGTGGCCGACAGCACTGCATCTGTCCGACAACGGTCATCAGACGGCGGTGCTCGACAACTTCGCCCGGCGCGGCTACGACCAGGAGCTGGGAGTCCAGAGCCTGGTGCCGATCGAGGACCTGAGCACCCGGGTAGCGGCCTGGCAAGAGGTGTCCGGTCGTGAGATCCCGGCGTACGTCGGTGACCTGCTCGACCCGGACTTCGTCTACCAGGTACTCCGGGACTTCCGTCCGCAGGCGATCGTGCATTTCGCCGAGCAGCGGGCCGCGCCGTACTCGATGATCGATCGGAAGCACGCCGTCTACACCCAGCAGAACAACGTGATCGGCACGCTGAACCTGATGTACGCGATCGCCGAGATCGACCCGGACATCCACCTGGTCAAGCTGGGCACGATGGGCGAGTACGGCACGCCGAACATCGACATCGAGGAGGGCTGGCTGGAGATCGAGCACAACGGCCGCAAGGACCGGATGCTCTATCCGAAGAAGCCCGGCTCGTTCTACCACCTGAGCAAGGTGCACGACTCGCACAACCTGGAGTTCGGCTGCCGCGTCTGGGGACTGCGGGTCACCGATCTCAACCAGGGCGTCGTCTACGGCCAGGAGACCCCGCAGACCGTGCGGGATCCGCGGCTGGCCACCCGGTTCGACTACGACGCCGTGTTCGGCACTGTGCTCAACAGGTTCGTCATCCAGGCGGTGCTCGGTGAGCCGCTCACCGTCTACGGCACCGGCGGCCAGACCCGTGGCCTGCTGGACATCCGGGACACCGTCGAGTGCATCAGGCTCGCAGTGGAGAACCCGGCCGATGCCGGCGAGTTCCGCGTCTTCAACCAGATGACGGAGAGCTACTCGGTGGCCGAGATCGCCGCCAAGGTGGCGGAGTGTTTCGCCGGCCCGGTCCAGGTCGAGAACGTCGAGAACCCGCGGGTCGAGCAGGCCGAGCACTACTACAACGTGAAGCACACCGGCCTGGTCGGCCTCGGACTGCAGCCGCACCTGTTGTCGGACACGCTGATCGACTCGATGTTCGACATCGTTGCCGCGAACAAGGACCGGGTGAACGCGTCCGCGCTGCTGCCGAACGTCAGCTGGACCGGCGATCTGAAGAAGGAGAGCGCCTGACCGATCCTCGGGTGGCAACGATCACAGCTCACCGGGTGGCGGCGACCAGCAGAGTCGGCAGTACTGCGAGGAAGCGGTCCCGCCGACCGCGGTCCGCCTGCTCTGCGAGCCACTGGGCGGCGTCGTCCCCGGTGATCAGCGCCTTCTCCACGGCAGCAGCCGCGGCAACCTCGAGTTGCATCGCCAGCAGCCCGTGATCCGTGATCACCTCGGTGTGGACGACGACCTCCGCGGCCCGGAATCCCGTGTCGAGCAGCCAGTCGCGCAGACTCCGGGCCGCGCGCGGGGCGATCGACCGGGACTCGAGCCCGAGCAACACCACGTCGCTCATGTCCTGGTCGTCGCTGTCGAGTAGCAGGAATCCGTAGTCCTGCCCGGTCAGCACGATCCGCCCACCCGGCCGGAGTACCCGGTGGGCCTCGGCCAGGGTCGGTAGCGGATCCGCGAGCAGGTGGAACAACCGGGCGGCGCGATACCCGTCCACCGACTCGTCCTCGAGGGGCAGGTCGTCTGATGGAGCCACGTGGAACACGGCGTCCGGCGTACGGGATCTCGCGGTCGCGACGGCGCCTTCGTCGGCGTCGATACCGATGGTCTTGATCTGGGCCCGGGCCAGTTCGGCCACGGCGTGCCCAGCGCCGCAGGCCACGTCGACACAGGTGTCACCGGGGACCAGTTCGAGCAGCCGGTAGGACTCGGCCCGCAACGCTGCCGCGTCCTCGGTCTGCTCGATCCGATCCAGGAAAGTCAGCTCAGCCATGCTTCTACGGTCCAACTTCAGGTGCACCTGAAGTCAAGCTGTCACACCTTTCGGTCGGCCTACGTCAGACTTGCAGCGGGACGGACCCGCCGGAGTACGGACAGGATGGAGTCAGCTGGTGAAGTTCGCGAAGACGATCGTGTATGTCGAGGACGCCGAGGCGTCGCTGAAGTTCTTCGAGCAGGCCTTCGGGTTCAAGGCGACGTACTACGGGAACGGCTACGGCGAGGTCGAGACGGGCGGTGACAGCAAGATCTCGTTCGCCGACTACGCCGTGGGACAGAGTCACCTCTCGGAGGTCGGCGCCCCTGGCCGGGTCGGGATCGAGCTCTCCCTGGTCAGTGAAACGGTGGAGGAGGACTTCAAGCGCGCGGTCGCGGCCGGCGCGGAAGCCCTCAAGGAACCGGAGCAGACGCCGTGGGGACAGGTCTCGTCCTACCTCCGGCTCCCGGACGGCATCGTCGTCGACCTGGCCTCGCCGCCCGGCAACTGAAATCCGCATCACCCGGGCGGCGGTCACTCGGGCCGCCGCCAACGGGGATCAGTCCATCGAGACCTTGTCGAACATGGTGGTGGTGAAGCGGACATCGACGCCCACCTCGTCGCCGACCGCCGGGGGAGCCACCGACGACGGCAGGAACAGCATGCTCGCCTGCATGTGCGGAGGCTCAGCGAACCAGCGCTGCTTGCCCTCTATCGTGAACGGCGACAGCGCCATCCCGGCGGCGTCCAGGCTGCCCTTGGCCACGGCGATCGCGCGCTGCCGCACGGAGGCCGCCGCGGTCGGTGCCTCCAGACCGACACCGTGTGCCGTGCCGCCCGACACCACGAGGATGTGGCCGTCACCGGAGACCCTGCGCTGGCGGTATCCCACCCGCTCGCCCCGGCGTACGGAATGGACGTCGAGGACGGTGGCCCGGACGGTGAGTGCGCCCCGGTCGCCCAGCCAGAGGCCGGTACCCATCCGGAGCCGGACGTTGTCGCCGATGTCGGCCAGCTTCTGCGCCGGGACGTGCGAGACCCAGAGGGGACCGGGCCGGACCGCGCGGGCCGCCTTGGCGAGCTCCTGCGCCTCGCGGATGTTGGCCGACGTACCGCCGGCGCCCATCGGGAAATGCAGCGACCAGCCCTCGAACTTGATCCGGTCCAGCGCGTTCAGCAGCATCGTGTGCCGCAACTCGCGGGCGCCGATGCCGTGCCGGCGCATCGACGTCATCACCTCGATCAGGACCCGGCTGCCGGCCGGGATCGAGACCAGGTCGGCCAGCCGGCTGACCGTGTGGATCACGTTCTTGCCCTGCGGAACCTCCAGGAACTGCCGCCACGGCGACAGCACGACGACGTCGTCCTTGAAGTCGGGCGGGACCTCGAAGTAGGTGCCGACTGCGACGGTCCGGGCACCGAGCGCACGGGACTCGGCCAGCAACCGGGGGTTGCCGATGCCGTACCCGTTGCCCTTCGCGACCGGAACGATGTCGGGGTTCCACGTGGAACGGAGGTGGTCGCGCCAACGGTCCGAGTCGATGTGCAGGGTCAGGGGCATGTCAGGTTCATCGCCGTCTCATGTAGAGGTCGAATGCGGTGTAGAGCGCCTTGTTCAACGGCAGATCCCACTCACCGACGTACTCGACGGCTTCGCCGCCGGTGCCGACCTTGAACTGGATCAACCCGACGTGCGGGTCGTTCGGGTCCAAGGTGTCGGTGATGCCCCGTAGGTCGTACACGGAAGCGCCCGCTGCGAGCGCATCCGACATCATCCGCCACTGGATCGCATTGGATCCACGCACATCTCGCTTGGCGGTCGAGCTGGCTCCGTAGGAGTACCAGGAATGACCGCCGACCCGGACCCAGATCGTCGAAGCGACCAGATCACCCTCGTGGTACGCGTTGTAGAGCCGGAAGTCGCAGCAGTCGGCCGGCTGGTTCGCCATCGCCGCCTGCATCTTGGTGAAGTACGGCAGTTGCCGCGGGGTGAAGTGATCCCGCTCGGCCGTCTCGACGTACAGCGCGTGGAAGGCCTTCAGGTCCTCCGGCGTGCCGAGGGTGACCTCGACGCCGAGCTTGTCCGCCTTCTTGATGTTGCGGCGCCAGAGCTGGTTCATGCCCTTGAGCAGGTCGTCCTCGCTCCTGCCGGCCAGCGGCACCTGGAACACGTACTGCGGCTGGCCCGCGGCGAAGCCCTCGCCTGTCCGCGGGGCCTTCCAGCCGAGCGCACGGAGTTGCGCGGTCACGGTCGCGCCCGACGGCTCGATCACGTCGGGCCGGACGTCACCGAGCTTGGGCTGCTGCCCACCGGCGATCGCGTCCTTGATCGTCTTCGCGCTCCACCGCCGGGTCGCCACCGGCGGTCCCATCCGCAGACCGAAGGCGCCCTGCTCCTGGGTGTGTGCCGCCAGCGGCCGCAGGTACCGGCCGAGGTCGACCGCGTCCCAGTCGATCACCGGACCCTCGGGAAGATAGGCCAGATAGCGCTTCACCTTCGGCATCTGCCGGTAAAGCACCAGCGCCGCCCCGACCAGCTCACCCGGAGCGGCGGGGTCGTACCAACCCAGTGACTCGGCCTTCCACTCGCTCTTCACCGCCGCCCATCCAGGGGTCTGCAAGAAGCTCGCCGACGGCTGGGCCGCGATGTAGGCGGCGTGCTCGTCGGCGGAGATGGTCCTGATGCTCAAGTCACTCACGGTCCGTCAGGTTACCGGCCCGCGGCCTCAGACCGTAGCCGAGCCGGTAACCTGACCCGCTGCTGCTCAGGTGATCTTGATCAGGCGCGACCCGTGGGCCGGTACGTTGCTCGCGGTCCAGCTGCCGTTGAAGCTGCCGAGGTCCGCCCGGGCCACCAGGTCACGGACGGCCTTGTTGCCACTGAGTCCCAGCGCACTCCAGTTGACAGTGATGTTGGTCGCGGACGAGCCGAGGTTGTAGACCGCCGCGTAGGTGACGCCACCGATGACCTTCTTCCAGACCTGCGAGTTGCCGCTGGTGATCCGGGTCGGCAGTACCGCGGCCTGGTCGATCGCGATCACCTCGGGGTTGGTGAGGATGGAGATGGCCGAGTTGTCCATGAAGTAGACGTCGCCGCCGACGTACAGGGGAGAGGACGCCATCGACCAGAACGTCATCACGGTCTGGCGTTCGACATCGTTGATGCCGTCCTGCAGCGCGGTGCCGGTGTTGTTGTTGATCGGCATCGCGTCCAGGTCCGGCAGATAGTTCGGGGTGACATGGCTGAGCCAGTTCGGCAGGTCGCTCCAGCGGTCGTCGACCGAGCTCGTCCAGGTGGACGTCGTAGCGCAGTAGCACTCGATGTCGGTATCGATCCGGACCCCGTTCGCGTACGGGCGGAGGCCGTCGGCGGCCGAGAGGTCGACCGGCCACGCGCTGGCGGTGAGCCAGATGGCCCGGCCGGACTGGTCGATCGCCTGCGAGAGGGCCTTGATATCGGGCACGTTGTCGACGGTCACGCCGTCGACCTTGAGGAAGTCGACGCCCCAGGAGGCGAACTTGTTGATGATCGAGTTGAAGTACGGCTGCGCGCACGGCTTGGTGTAGTCGACCTTCCAGTTGCCGCCCCACTTGTTGGTGGGGGTCAGCGGCAGCACCACGATGTCCCGGACGGTGCAACTGGTGCCGACGATGGGGGCGGACTTGTTGTACGCCTCTTGCTCGAGACCCGCGGCCATGTAGATGCCGGCCTTGAGCCCTTTGCTGTGGATGTAGTCGGCGATCCCGTTGATACCGCTGGGGAAGCGGGCCGGATCCGGGTTGGGGATGCCGTTGGCGTCGCTGTGGAACTCCCAGTTCATCGTGGCGTTCCAGCCGGCGTCGATGTTGATGTAGCTGTAGCCGGCCGACTTGAGCTTGGTCGCCACCGCGTCGGTGGCGTTCCTGATGTTGCCCTCGGTCAGCCAGGCTGTGCCGTAGTTGGGCCGGGTGGTCGACTCGGTGCTCCAACTGCTCCAGCCCATGAAGGGCTTGGAGAAGGTGGTCTTGGCCACGGCCGGATCCGGGGACATGGATGAAATGGTGAGCGGAACGGACGCCGCGAGCAATGGAACGAGCAGGGCGATCCGCAGAGCACGAGTGGAGATCATGGGCGGTCCCTCCATCGGGTCAGATGAAAGGACCGTACGACTATTTAATTAACCCTGGCAAGAAACAAGCCCGAAACATTCTGCCCTCCCGGTGGTTTCCCGAGTGGGGTTCGGGGCGGGGACACGGCAGACTCTGCTGGAACGTGAGGAGGAGCGGGATGACGACGACGGGGGATCGGCCGCTGCGCGCGGACGCGCAGCGCAATCGCGACCTGCTGCTGACGGCGGCGGTGCGGGCCTTCACCGAGTGCGGCGGCCTGGAGGCGTCGCTCGACGGGATCGCGAAGAAGGCCGGGGTGGGGATCGGCACGCTGTACCGGCACTTCCCGACCCGGGAGGCGCTGGTCGAGGCGGCCTACCGGAACGAACTGGCCGTCGTCTGCGACGCGGCGCCCGAACTACTCGCCACCCTGCCACCGGCCGAGGCGACGCGGGCGTGGATGGATCGCTTCATCGACTACATGACCAAGAAGCTCGGTATGGCCGACGCCCTGCGCTCGGTGATCGCCAGCGGCGCCGACCCGTACGCGCACAGCTTCGAGTTGCTGGTCGGCGCGATCAAGCCGCTGCTGGAGGCGAGCGCGGCCGCGGGCGAGCTCCGGTCCGACGTGAACCCGGCGGACGTGCTGGTCAGCCTGAGCGGAGTCGCCCTCGCCTCGGGCTCGAACCGCGACCAGGCCGCCCGGTTGCTGGACCTCCTGATGGACGGGCTCCGCTACCGCCCCTGACCCCCGGCGTCTACCGGCGGCGGGCGCGGAGGAGGTAGCGGTGGTCGTGAGCGACGAACGGACCCTCTGACCTGATCCGCTCATCCAGGGCCCGCAACGCCGGCCCGTACTTGTCCAGGTCGAAGCCCGGCACCTGCCAGGGGACCGCGCGCAGCTGGAAGACCAGCGCGCCGATGTCCCGGATCACGAACTCCGGCCACTCCTCGGCCGCCTCGAGGATCTCGAATCCCTGCTCGACCAGTGCCCGCTCAGCTCCCACGCAGTCGTAGGAGCCAGGCTGCTCAACCAGTGGAGCGTTCAGTGCCTCGTTGATCTCGACGTCGTTCCGGCTGCCCACCTGCTGAGTCACAAGCAGGCCACCTGGTCGCAGTACGCGGGCCAGCTCGGCGGGGTCGAAGCGCCCGTGGCGGTTCAGCACCAGATCGACCTCGGCGTCCTCCACTGGTAGCGCAGTCCCGAAGTCGTGCTCGCGTACTTCGACTCCGTACGGAGCGAGGCGGTCCCGCGCCAGCGGTACGTTCGGCGGGTAGCCCTCGGTGGCGATGGTTGCTTCAGGCAACGGGGCGAACGACGCGAGCAGTTCGCCGCCGCCGGTGTCGATGTCGAGCACCCGGGTCGCCTCCGCGAGAGCGGCGCGGGCCAGGTCGGGGTAGGACCAGGAGGGTTGGGCGTTGTGCGCCCGCCCTGCGAGCCAGCGGAAATCCCATCCAGTGAACGACGCGGCCACGGCTTCGTCGACGAGCTCGGCGTACGGGTCCATGGGTCCAACGTAGAGAGTGGCGCCAGCGAGTTTCTAGGCTGGGCCGATGAACTCGGTGGCATTGGTGACAGGGTCCACGTCGGGCATCGGCGAGGCGACGGCCCGGCGGCTCGCGGCGGACGGGATGACCGTGGTGGTCCACTCGCGCTCGAGCCGCGCCGCGGGACTCGCCCTGGCAGGCGAACTCGGCGGCACCTATCTGCAGGCCGACCTGGAACGGGAGGACGAGGCCGCCGGGCTGGTTCCCCAGGTGCTCGCCGACCACGGGCGACTCGACGTACTGGTGAACAACGCAGGGATCAGCTGGCCGGTTCCGCATGCCGAGCTGGATGGATTGACTGCCACGGACTGGCGGAAGTTGCTCGACGTGAACCTGATCGCCCCATGGCTCCTCTGTACTGCGGCCGTGCCGGCACTCAGACAGACGGGTGGATCCATCGTCAACGTGACGAGCCATGCTGGGGTCAGGCCGAAGGGAAGCTCGATCGCCTACGCCGCAAGCAAAGCCGCGCTGAACCACGTGACGAAGCTGCTCGCGGCCGCCCTCGGCCCCGAAGTACGGGTCAACGCGGTCGCACCCGGACTGGTAGACACCGCGATGACAGCGGACTGGACCGACGCGCAGGAACTATGGAGAACCGCGAGCCCGATGCGGCGAGCGGCACAACCTTCAGATGTCGCAGACCTGATCGCCGCAATCCTCGCCAACCCCTACCTGACCGGCGAGGTCATCCTCCTGGACGGCGGCCTCAACCTCCGCTGACTCTGCCTCAAGCGTCGGTGGGTGGTTCTACGGTTGGGCGATGCCGTCATCGTTGGGTCCGGACTTCAGGCGGCTGTGGACCGCATTCACCATCAGCGCCGCGGGGAGTGCGGTCGGGTCGGGAGCGTTGCCGCTGATCGCGGTGCTCGTGCTCGACGTCAGCACGTTCCAGGTGTCGATGCTGGCTGCGTTGTCGGCGGTCGCGGGGGCGGCGATCGCGCTGCCGTCGGGTTCCTTCATCGAGCAGCATCGCAAGCGGCCGGTGATGATCGCGGCCGACCTCACCCGGTTCGTCGCGATGGCGAGTGTGCCGGTGGCGGCGGCGTTCGGCGTACTGACTTATGCGCACTTGTGCGTGGTAGGCATTCTGCAGGCGGCGGCGCTGATCGGCTTCACGGCGGCGAGCGGTGCGCATCTGAAGGCGCTGGTTCCGGCGGACGGGCGGGCCGAGGCGAACAGCCGGTTCGAGTCGATCACCTGGACCACCCTGAGCATCGGACCGCCGGTCGGTGGCGCGCTCGTCGGGCTGATCGGAGCCACGGCGACGCTGGTGGTGGACGCCCTCTCGTTCCTGTTCTCGGCGGTCGGGATCCGTCGCATCCGGCAGCCGGAGCCGCCGGTCGAGCGGCTGGCGCAGCGGCCGGACCTGGGCTCGGGGTGGCGCTACATCCTGACGCATCGGGGGTTGCGGGCACTGTTCTGGAACTCGCAGTTGTTCGGTGGTCCGGTGATGATGATCACGCCGCTGCTGGCGGTCTTCATGCTCCGCGATCTGGGGTTGACGCCGTGGCAGTACGGGCTTGCCCTCGGTCTGCCGTGTCTGGGCGGGGTGCTCGGCGCGCAGCTGGCCCCGCGACTGACCCGCCGCTACGGGCTGCACCGGATGCTGCTGGTCTTCGGCGTACTCCGGACGCCGTGGTTGCTGTTGTTGCCTCTGGCAACACCCGGCATCGACGGCCTGGTCCTGATCGTGATCGCGGAGACAGCGCTGCTGGTCTCGGCGGGAGCGTTCAACCCCTCCTTCGCCACCTACCGGATGGAGGCCACCGAGGACGGATTCATGGCGCGGGTCGTCGCGTCCTGGTCGATCACCTCGCGCTCGGTCCAGCCCGCCTTCATGGCGGCAGGCGGCGCACTCGCAGCCCTCACCAGTCTCCGCACGGCGATGTTCATCGGCGCCATCTGCTGTCTGACCAGCGCCTTCATCCTTCCTTGGCGCTCAGGCCGAACCTCCACCCCGATCATCTCGTCGGCGGACGCCCGCCTAGCGGGCTAGAGGCAGCCGAGATCGTTTGACCGGCCGGGAGTTCAGGCGGGTGGTTTGTTGAGGTTGTGCATCCAGTAGGTGATGCCCCACGGCAGCAGCAACGCGAGGCCGCCCGTTTGGCGGTCCGGAATCAGAATGTCTGCCCCGACGGCGACCACGAGACAGATCGTCGACACCTTGAACAGATCCAGCTTGCCGATGACAGTCCGATCCAGCCGAACCCGCCCGAGAGCGCACGCCCCATACAGAACCGCCAACGCGAGAATCACGACCCCGGCCAGCCCGACTCCCACCCAGGCAGCCGCGCCGTACTCGTCCGCGCTCCGCGTCACATCGGACACCAAGAACACGCCGACCATCAAACTGAGCGCAGCGCACAACCAGAAGGTCCGCTTCGCATACCGCTCAGCCCGCTCGTCCCTGGGCTCCACAACCTCCATGCCCGGACGCTACCCCACCCCCACCAAGCGAAGGACCGGTCAGCCGCGGTAGCGCTCGGAGTACCGGTCAGTTCAGGTGGGCGCGCAGGTAGTCGATGTCTGCCTTCTGGCCGTGGTCGCCGTTCGGCGTCTCGACCACCACCGGCGCTCCCGCCGCCTTCACCACCGCGACGATGTCGGCCGGGTCGATCTCGCCTTCCTCGAAGTTGCTGTGCCGGTCCGCCCCTGACCCGAACGCATCCCGCGACCCGTTCGCGTGCACCAGATCGATCCGCCCGGTGATCGCCAGCACCTTCTCGACGATCGTCGGCAACTCCTCGCCTGCGGCGTGGAAATGGCAGGTGTCCAGGCAGAAGCCGACGTTCTCCAGGCGGTCGTTGCCGGACGCCTGAACCGCATCCCACAGCCGGGCGATCCGGTCCAGCTGGCGGGCCATCGCGTTCTCGCCGCCGGCGGTGTTCTCGATCAGCATCGGCACCGGCAGCTCGGCCCGCTCGACGCACTTGCGCCAGTTGTCGAACCCCGCCCCCGGGTCGTCCTCGTCACCGACGTGCCCGCCGTGCACGATCACACCCTTGACCGCAATCTCGGCCGCCTTGTCGAGCGTCTGCTGGAGCAGCTTCCGGCTCGGGATCCGGATCCGGTTGTTCGTATTCGCCACGTTCAACCGGTACGGCGCGTGCACGTACAGATCGACCCCCGCGGCGGCCGCCCGGTCCCGCAGCGCCTGCTCGCCGTCGGCGTACGCGAGCTTCGGCGCCTTGTAGTCCTGTGGGTTGCCGAGGAAGAACTGCACCAGGTCGGCGCCCCGATCAGCCGCCTCGGCCAGCGGGTCTTCCTGATCAACGTGCGCCCCAAGCTTCAAACTCATGCCAACACCCTATGACCGCCCACCGACAATTCGGCAAGGAGTACGGCTGGGCACTCAGGACCGGCCGCCCCAGCCCTCGGACCGGGTGACCGGACGGCTCTCCTGGACCGGCGGCTGCACCGGGCGCCCCTCGAACTCGGTGGACAGGACGACGTGGGTGTTCATCTCGCCGTGCTCGCCGAGCCGCTCGAAGAGTCCTTCCAGATGGCGCATCGAGGCGACCCGCACCCGCAGCATCGAGCAGGCGTTGCCGCTGAGCTTGTGGATCTCGAGTACTTCGGGGAAGTCCTCCGCCCGGGTCGTCTTGAGCAGACAGCGTCCCGTCGTGCACCGCATCTGCACGAACGCGGACAGCGGCTGCCCGGCCCGCGCCGGATCCACCTCGGCCCGGTAGCCGGCGATCACCCCGCTCTCCTCGAGCCGTCGTACCCGCTCCGCCACGGCCGGCGGCGACAGGTTCACCCGCCGGCCGAGTTGGTTGAACGACAGCCGCCCGTCGGCCTGCAGTTCGGCCAGGATCTGCCAGTCCGTCGAGTCCAGTTCGCGCTGCTGAAAGGTCATTCCCTCACAACACCTTCGAGATCGCTGGTCGGCAAGTCCGAACGCCGTTCCTTTCGCATTCAGTGCAACGCAACTCCTTCCTAGCGTTGATGCCATGTTGATTCCCGCCTCGCTGGTCCCCGTCGTCCTGGCCGCCGCCCTGATGAATGCGGCGATGGTGGCCGCGAGTGCCGTGAGCACCATCCTCATCGCCGACGAACTGACCCCCGGCCTGGCCGGCCTACCCAACACGGCAGGCGTCCTGGGAACCGCAGCGGGCGCTGTGGTCGTCGGTCGCCTCAGTGCGCGACTTGGCCGCGCTCAAGCTCTCCGGACCGGGTACTGCGTGGCTGTGGCGGGCGGTGCGCTGACAGTGCTGGCCGCTGCAGGAGCACCCGTGGTTCTCCTCTTCATAGGAATGCTCCTGCTCGGCGCCGGCAACGCCGCCGCTCTCCTGTCCCGGTACGCCGCTGCCGAGGCGGTTGCCCCGAACCGGCAGGCGCAGGCAATGAGCACAGTCGTCTGGGCCGGTACTGCGGGGGCTGCCGGCGGGCCGTTCCTCCTCGAGCCGGCCGAGCAACTCATGGTCTCAGTCGGACTCCCGCCACTCACCGGGCCGTTCCTGCTTGCTGTGGCTGCGGCATTCGGCGCCTTGCTGGCTGCGAGCCGGATCGCCCCGACCAGCCAGATCCCGGTGGACCTGGAGTCAGCCGACGAGGTAGGCGAGTCAACGGCGTCCCGTAGTACGACGCTGGTCGCCGCAGCGGTGATGTTGGTCGGACAGTTGGTCATGGTGGCTCTGATGACGTCCGTGCCCGTGCACGCGCATCACCATGGGCAGGGATTGGCTGCGCTCGGGGCCATGTTGTCTGTGCATACGTTCGGGATGTTCGCGCTGGCTCCGTTGACCGGCTGGTTGATCGACAGGTTCGGGCCCCGGCCGGTGATGATCGGCGGCCTTGCGACGCTCGCGGTCTCCGCTGTAGCGGTGGCAGGACCTCTTGGTCAGGCCTTCATCCCGGCTCTGTTCCTGCTCGGATACGGCTGGAATCTCTGCTATCTCGGCGGCAGTGCGGCCCTGACCAGGGCAGGCGTCGGAACGGCGGCCGCTCGGGCGAAGCGGGAGAGCCAGGTCGAGGCGTGGGTCTGGGGTGTCTCCGCAGTCGCCACCGCAGCGTCCACGCTGCTGTTCGCGGAGGGCGGCTTCCGCCTGCTGGCGATCATCTCGGTCGTCCTGGCCGTGCCTCTGCTCGTGATCGTGGTGCGTCTGCCGGATGTGAGCAGGCGGACACGGTCCGTGAAACTGGAGTGTGTCGGCGTGGCCGGTGAAGGCTGACAACTGCCCTGTGGATATGGTCAAGAGCAGGTCCAAGCGCTGGTATTCTGTCAGTGTTGGCCCGGTCCTTCGACCGGGCTGATTGCTTGACGCCGACGGCGATTGTCGGCGTGGAGCGCACCGCATCGCCCTCCTGCCACGGAGAGACCGTGGCCGCCAAGTCCGAAGGAGGTGGAGTTCGCGCATGCGTCGTTATGAAGTCATGGTGATCCTCGACCCTGAGCTCGAAGAGCGCACGGTGGAGCCGTCCCTCGACACGTACCTGAACATCGTCCGCAAGGAAGGTGGCACGGTCGAGAAGGTTGACATCTGGGGCCGTCGCAAGCTGGCCTATGACGTCAAGAAGAAGTCCGAGGGCATTTACGCCATCATCGACCTGACGGCCGAGCCGGCCGTCGTGAAGGAACTTGACCGTCAGCTCACGCTGAACGAGTCGATCCTGCGCACCAAGGTCCTCCGTCCGGACCAGCACTGATCCCTGGGGTCGTCAGCAGCGTCAATACTGTCGGCGCCAGCCGCTATTGATTGCTGTAGACACAGCCACACCCGAAAGCAGGAGGAACGGCAATGGCAGGCGAAACCGTCGTCACACTGGTCGGCAACCTTGTCGACGACCCTGAGCTCCGGTTCACCCCGTCCGGTGCGGCCGTCGCGAACTTCCGGATCGCGTCGACGCCACGGACCTACGACCGGCAGTCAGGTGAATTCAAGGACGGCGAGTCGCTGTTCCTGAGCTGCTCCGTCTGGCGGCAGGCCGCGGAGAACGTGGCCGAGTCGCTGCAGCGCGGCATGCGAGTGATCGTGCAGGGCCGGCTCAAGCAGCGGTCGTACGACGACCGTGAGGGCAACAAGCGCACGGTCTTCGAGATCGACGTCGACGAGGTCGGTCCGAGTCTGCGCAGCGCCACCGCCAAGGTGACCAAGGCCATGCGGTCCGGTCCCGGCGGCGAGGGTGGCGGCGGCGGGTTCGGCGGTGGCGGCGGCAATCAGGGCGGCGGCAACTCCGGCGGCGGCTACGGCGGCGGCCAGGGTGGTGGCGCCCCGCAGAACGACCCGTGGGCGACGCCGGCCGGCGGACAACAGGGTGGGGGCGGCCAGTCCGCCCCGCAGAACGACCCCTGGGCAGGTCAGGGTGGCGGCGGCTCGATGGAAGAGCCTCCGTTCTGATCTGTTGCAGGACAACAACCGAGTGACCATTCCGGCAGTAGCCGGGCTCTAGTAGTAGGAAGAGAGCACCACAATGGCCAAGATCATTCGGAAGCCGAAGAAGAAGGTCTGCGGCTTCTGCAAGGACAAGGCAACGTACGTCGATTACAAGGACACCGCGCTGCTGCGCAAGTTCATCTCGGACCGCGGCAAGATCCGCGCCCGCCGGGTGACCGGGAACTGCGTGCAGCACCAGCGCGATGTGGCCACCGCTATCAAGAACGCTCGCGAGGTGGCTCTGCTGCCTTACACGAGCACCGCTCGCTGAGGGAGGTCTGAGACATGAAGCTCATCCTGGCGCAGGAAGTCGAGGGCCTCGGAGCCCCCGGCGACATCGTCGAGGTCAAGGACGGCTACGGCCGCAACTACCTCGTACCGCGCGGTCTGGCCATCGGCTGGACCCGTGGAGCAGAGAAGCAGATCCAGTCGATCAAGCGGGCGCGTGACGCCCGGTCGATCCAGGGCAAGGAGCACGCGAGCGAGGTCAAGAACCAGCTCGAGCAGCTCGGCGTCCAGCTGGACGTGAAGGCGGGCGACACCGGTCGTCTGTTCGGCTCGGTCACCCCGGCGGACATCGCCGGTGCGATCAAGTCCGCCGGCGGACCGCTGGTGGAGAAGCGGGCGATCTCGATCGGTTCGCCGATCAAGACCGTCGGCAAGCACCAGGTCTCGGTGCAGCTGCACCCGGACGTGGCCGCCACCGTTCGCCTCGAGGTCGTCGCCGGCTGACGGCAGCACCTCACCAGCACCTCACAACGGCCCGTCTCTCCCCAGGGAAAGGCGGGCCGTTGCGCATGCTCCGGGCTGGTTGCTGGTTGCTGGTTGCTGGTTCGGCGCGGCTACTGCTGATCCGGTGCGGGCCAATCCACCGGCCCCGGATCAGTGGCCGTACCTCGGTCCGGGTTGGCCACCTTCGGCGGATCGACTGGCTTCGGGTCGGACCCTGAGTCAGTGCCCCCGAGCTCCTTGACCGAAGGCCAGTCGACCGGACCCGGATCGTCCGCCAGCCCAGCCGCGGCTGCCGCGAGCGGCGAGAAGACGAGCATCCCCGCAGTCGCGACCACCGGAAGCCATCGAGCCACAGCCGCCCGAGGCGTCGTACGGGGAAGCTTCATTTCTTGGCCAGGGCGTAGAGCACGGACGCATGGACGACGATCGCGCGATCACCCGCGATCCCCCACGGACGAGCGGTGTCAGCGGCCAGCGGGGTGACCTTGCCGCCCGGCGCGATCGCCACCGGCTTGCCTTCGACGTTGCCGTAGATCGTGGTCTGGGTGATCGACAACGGACTGAATCCCTCCACCAGCTTGGTCGTCCGGCTGGTGAAGTCGATCAGGCACTCGCCGTACGCCGCGACCTTCACGGCCTGGTCCGGCAGCCACTTCCAGCCGTCGGCCCGCCTGATGCTGACCCGCGGGCAGGCGGCCAGCACTGTGCCGTCGGCAGTCGAACTCACCGTCGGGATGACGTCGGTCGACTTGGCGATGTTCCAGATCACCATGGCCTTTCCGGGACTGGCCATCGCGACGTGGTTGATCGTGGTTGCACCCGCGGGCGGCTTGAGCGGCAACGTGACCAGGTCCTTGCCGGTCTGACTCCAGTAGAGCGGGCCGGCGTACCTCGCCAACAGGGCCTTGTCGCCCTCGGCCAGCAGCAGGGTCGACAGCCGAGGCTGGTTCTCCACCGGGTGCCACTCGCCGCCGCTGAGCACACTGGCCTGCTGATCACCGTGGACCGCGAGCGGCGAGGTCCCGAAGAATTGGATGTTGGCTCCGTCCGGCAGTTCGACCTCCGTCGACTCACCCCCGTCGCCCGGCCAATACAACAGGCTCTTGGGAGCGAGTACGGCGAGCACCGGCTTGGCGTCGATGGTCGTGTAGACAGGGTTCTCGGCACCCCTCGGCACCTTGTCCTGCCAGAGAACCTTGCCCGAACTGTCGAAGACGGCGATCTTCTGGTCCGGGGTGAGGATGGCCACCTCGCTGCCGTCCGGGGACACCGCAGGGGTCGACTTGTCGGCGAGGTCGACGGTCCAGGTCGCGGTCGCCGACCAGCCCGGCGGCACCGGCCGCGCCACGAACTGATCCGGTACAACCTTCGGCGCCGGTAGTTCGGGCAGTTTGTGTGCGACGGGTGGCGTCGGGTTCTTCGGGCCGGTGTCCCGCAGGACCAACAGATACACGGCTGTCACCCCGACCAGTACTACGGCCACTCCGGCGGCCACGATGATCGGCCAGATCGGTTTGTCGTTCTTGACCGCCACCTCGACGGCCTCGACCTGGCCGTCCGGATGGATCACCAGCGGCCAGGAAGCGCCGTCGGACTCGACCGCCGACGCCTTCACCGGACGGCCGAGCTGAGCTGCCCGCTCGGCCACCAGTGCGATCGCGGCCTGCCGTGGATCGTGGTGGTTCACCGGGTGGCTGCGGCCGGCGATCTTCACTTCGGCGTTGTGGTCGTCGTACAGCCGGATCGTCACCTTGGGCCAGGACGGGATGCCCTTGTCAGCCATGGCGACCTCTCATTCCAGCCACAGAACTCCCTCACATCGACCACCGTGGACGCCGCCGTTCTAGCATGTGCTCCGCCCGAAGACATGCTGGCCGCCCCAGGCATACCACCATGCGAGCCCGCTCGGCTCGTCTGACCCCGACAAGGGGGTAGAAACATCCTCGCCTGTGGATGGGTCACGCCGCGACACCCAGAAATTGAGACAATACTGTGGGCGACCGCCCCCGACATGCCGCGAGAGGAGGCGCGATGACGCAGCCGCAGCTGAACCCGTGGACCAGGCAACAACCGCCGAACCAGGGGGCGCAGCAGCCGGAGTCAGGCCCTCCACCGCAGTCGGCCGACGCGTCCCCGCGCGGACCCTCGGCGCCACAGCACGGAGTCCCCGCCCCGGCGGAGGACCAGCGGCTGCCGAAGTTCGCCATCCCGGCCGCGGACACGCTCTGGTGGGTCGGCGTGCACGGGGGCTCGGGCGAGACCACGATGGCGCAACTGCTGCCCGGCAGCCACGCCGCCGGCCATCGCTGGCCGATCCCGCCACCACCGGTGCCGACGCCGGTGGTGCTGGTCGCGCGCACCAACGGCTCCGGCCTGCGGGCCGCTCAGCGGGCTGCGATCGAGTGGGCCTCAGGTGTGGTCCAGGGCGTTGCGGTGCTCGGCCTGGTCCTGATCGCCGACGCCCCGGGGCGGCTGCCCAGGGTGCTGGACGACTTTGCCGACATCGTCGGCGGCGGGGTGCCCAGAGTGTGGGACATCCCCTGGATCGAGGAGTGGCGAAGGGGGGAGGATCCCACCCCTGAGAACACACCTGACGAGGTTTTCGAAGTCCTTGAGTCCATCTATGCTCTGCGCGCGTCGAACCCCGCGGACTACCCCGCCCCATACTGATGAAAGGCACGACCTCTCATGTTGGTCCAGTACATTTACCGCCTCCTGCCGCTCACCGAGGACCTGCCGGACGACGTCACCGACCGAGTCGACACGTTGGTCAGCTGGGTGACCACGATCGCGATCTCGATCTGCATCCTCGGTGTGATCATCGCCGGCGCGATGATGGCCATCGGCCAGCGTCGTGGTGAGGGTGGAGAGCACGCTGCCCGGCTCGGCTGGGTGCTGGCCGGCTGCATCGTGATCGGTACTGCGTCTGCGCTGGTCAACACGATCGTCGGATGACCACACCGCGCACCGCCCTGCTCGGTCCAACCGGAGACTGAACCACGATGGCGTGGTTCAGTGGACGCAACTCTCCCGATGATGACGCCAGTACTACGGACCCGGCCTTCGGCTGGGAGAGCCGTGGCTTCATCGCGTCGGCGATCGTCGTCGGAGCAGTCGTCGTCTGTGTCGTGGTCTGGCTGGTGGCGGGTGGTGGCGGCAACAACCCCACCGCGCAGCCCCCCGCGTCGCCGGACACGGTGGAGCCGACCGAGCAGCCCACGAGCCAGCCCACCGGACCGCCGGCCACCCCGGGTGAGCCGACGACCAGACCGACCCCTCCGCCGGTCAACACCGGCACAGGCGGTTGCAAGAACAAGACTCCGGATCTGCGCATCCCCCGCGCGGCCCCGCCCGCGGTGAGCTGGCAGTTCGAGACGGACATGCTGATTCCCCTGCAGGCGCAGGGCGGACCGGCCTCGACCGATGCCACAGGACTGCGGTCCTGCTTCGCCCACTCGCCGACCGGCGCCGTACTGGCCGCGATGGTGACGCTGGGCCAGATCCGCAACCCGGACCTGACCGAGTCCGTACTGCGGAGCCGGATCGCACCGGGTGTCGGCCGCACCCGGGCACTCAGTGAGGTCCGGTCCTCACCCACACCGCGCAACTCCGGTGAGACCTCGCAGTTCACCGGGTTCAAGGTCATCGACTACCTGCCCGACCGGGCGATCGTCTCGATCGCCGTCCGGCTCGATGCACAGAAGGTGGCATCGTTGCCCGTGACGCTGTTGTGGAGCGGCGGCGACTGGAAGCTCGTGCTGCAGCCCGACGGCAGTTTCAACGGTGAGGTCGCGCCGGACGTACTGCAGTCGCTCGAGGGCTACGTCCGGTTCGGGGGCGCGTGATGATCCCGCTCGGCTGCTCCGCGGCGCCCTGGGACTGGGGCGACTGCATCTCCCAGTACCTCGGTGACGCTTTGGAATGGGCCATCGGCAGCACCTTCAAGTTCCTCTTCGACGCCTTCAAGCAGGTCGTGATCGAGGCGGTCGAGTCCGTGATGAAGGCGGTCGGCACGCTCTGGATCGACATCGACACCCCGGCCTTCGGCAACAACAGTGCGGTCGCGTTCGTGCAGCAGCGCACGTTGTGGATCATGATCCTGGCGGCCACCCTCGCGATGATCATCGGCGGCGTCCGGATGGCGATCTCGCAGCGCGGCGAACCGGTGCGCGACATCGTGAAGAGCCTGCTCACGATGGTCGTGGTGTCGACCGCCGGGGTCGCCATCGCCTCGACGCTGATCCAGATCTCTGACGCGTTCTCCGAGTGGATCGTCGACCAGGCGCTGGAGGGCTCGACCTTCTCCGAGAAGATCGGCGAGATCCTGGTCAACCCGCTCAAGACCGAGGGCGTCGGACTGATGCTCGTGATCGTGATCGGCATCCTGATGGTGATCACGTCGCTGGTCCAGCTCGCTCTGATGGTCGTCCGCTACGGGATGCTGATCCTGCTCGTCGGGGTGCTGCCGCTGACCGCGTCCGCGACGAACACCGAGGCCGGCATGGCCTGGTTCAAACGGGCGGTCGCCTGGCTGGCCGGGTTCATCCTGTACAAACCGATCGCCGCGATCATCTACTCCGCCGCGATCATGTCGATCGGCTCGGCCGAGGGCGAGCCCGACGACGTGACGCTGCCCGTCATCACCGGCCTGACCATGATGGTGCTCTCGGTCGTCGCACTGCCCGCCATCCTGCGCTTCGTCTCCCCGCGGCCCGGGAGCTGACATGCTCGCACTGCTCTGCGACGACGGCTGGGACCAGTGCATCAAAGACTTCCTGATGGATGCCCTAGAACCCGCAGTCGAGGCGATGATTGCATTGATCTTCGATCCCATTCTCAGCGCGCTGGCCGAGGCCGTCGGCACCGTGATGGGGGCCATCGGCACCTTCTGGGTCTTCGTCGACACCCCGGCCGTCGGCGACACCAACGGGCAACCGGCCGGCGGTACGGTCAGCTGGATCTGGGAGCACACCGGCTGGATCGCGGTCTTCGCGGCCGTCGTCGGCGTGATCGTCGCTGGTGCCCAGATGGCCTGGTCGCAGCGTGGTGACAGCGCGCGGGATCTGCTCCGGTCCCTGTTCACACTCGCGATCGCGTCGACGATGGCGATCGCCGTCGCCCAGGTGCTGATCTCGATCGGTGACACGTTCTCCAAGTGCATCGTGGCGACGGCGCTGGACACGGACCAGACCACGGGCTGGACCTGTTCGCTCAGTGACGCGAACCCGCAGGCCTTCGGCGACGCGATGGTGGTGCTCTTCGGTCTGTCGGTCACCACCGCCGGCCCGGTCGGGATCGGGCTGATGATCACCATCGCGATCATCACCCTGCTCGCGTCGGTGGTCCAGATCGTGCTGATGGTGGTCCGGAGCGCGATGCTGATCCTGCTGCTCGGCGTGCTACCGATCGCTGCCGCGGCCACCAACACCGAGATGGGCAAGGGTTGGTTCAAGCGGATCATCTCCTGGCTGATCGCCTTCATCCTCTACAAGCCGGTGGCCGCGCTCGTCTACGCCACCGCGATCAAATTGACCGGGGCCGCCTTCGAGGAGGGCGAGCGGAACGGGCCGCTGGCGTTCACCAGCCAGGATCCCGGCGAACAGATCATGAACATGGTCACCGGGGTGACGATGCTGGTGCTCGCACTCTTCGCGCTGCCGGCCCTGATGCGATTCATCACGCCGCTCGTGTCCGCGACGGCCGGTTCGGCCGGGGCGGGTGGTCTCGTCGCCAAGATGGTCGGTGCGGACAAGGTCGCTGACAAGGCGTCGGAATCCTCCGAGAGTGAGAGCGACGGTCCGAGCGGTGCCCGCAACGTCGGCCGGGCCAGCCGATCGTCCTCGCAGAGCTCGAGTTCGAGCAGCTCCCCGAACGGCTCGCAGCCAAGCGGCGGCGGTAGTGGAGGCGGCGGTGGCAGTGGAGGCGCCAGCGGTGCCGGCGGCGGTGCCAGCGGAGGTGCCGCCGGCGGTGGAGCCGCGGGTGGTGGAGCCGCAGGCGGTGGAGCGGCAGCGGGCGGTGGGGCTGCAGCCGGTGGCGGTGCAGCCGCAGGTGGTGGCGCCGCCGCGGGAGGTGCCGCAGCCGGTGGTGGTGCAGCTGCGGGTGGCGCTGCAGCCGGTGGAGCGGCGGCCGGTGCAGGTGCGGCTGCCGGGCCGGTTGGCATCGCGGTCGTGGCAGTCGCCGCGGCCGTCAAGAAGGGTGTCGACGTGACCCAGCAAGCGGCGAAGGACGCGATCGGCGAGATGGATGATGAGGGACCACGTGGCAGCGGCTGACGGCGTACGGAACGCGCCCAGGACTTACGGAAACTGGCGGGCGCCTGCCTCGGCAGGGATCGCCGGTCTGGGCACCCTCGGGACCGGCATCATGATGGGCGGCTTGGTGATCACCATGATCGCCGTCATGACCAGCGGCATCATCGGCGCGGTCGTGTCCCTGCTCATCGTCGGCATCAGCCTGCTGATGTTGATGACGAAGGACAAGCACGGGCACTCCGCGCTGCAGAGGCTCTCGACCCGGATTGGATGGCAGCGAGCAAAGATGGCGAAGCACAACATCTACCGATCGGGCCCGCTGGGACGGACGGCGTGGGGCAAGTTCCAGCTGCCCGGGCTGGCGGCGGCCTCGCAGTTGAGCGAGTACCAGGACTCGTACGGGCGGCCCTTCGCCCTGCTCTTCTATCCGAGCACCCGGCACTTCACCGTCGTCCTCAACGCCGAGCCCGACGGCGCCTCGCTGGTCGACGAGGATCAGGTCGACGCCTGGGTGGCGCACTGGGGCCAGTGGCTCGCCTCGCTCGGTCATGAGCCGGGCATCGTTGCCGCCTCCGTGACAGTCGAGAGCGCTCCGGACACCGGCATCCGGCTCCGCCGCGAGGTCAACCACAACATGCAGGACGGGACGCCGGCGATCGCCAGAGCGATGCTGGCCGAAGTGATCCAGACCTATCCCGAAGGATCCGCGCTGGTGTCCGCCCGGGTGGCGCTGACTTTCAAGGGCACCGACCGCAACGGCAAGCGGCGCAAGGAGGAGGACATGGGCCGGGAGCTCGCGTCCCGCCTGCCGGCCCTGACGCAGAGCCTGAACTCGACGGGTGCGGGTGCTGCCCGGCCGGTCACAGCGCAGGAGCTCTGCGAGACCGTGCGGATTGCGTACGACCCAGCGGCCGCAGTACTGATCGACGAGGCACGGAGCCAGGGCTTCCCGCCCGAGCTGCAGTGGACCGATGTCGGGCCCGCTGGTGCTCAGGCCTTCTGGGACAAGTACCGGCACGACAGTGCGTGGTCGATTACCTGGCAGATGACCCAGGCACCCCGCGGTGAGGTCTTCTCCTCCGTACTGTCCCAGCTGGTCGGACCGCACCCGGACATCGACCGGAAGCGCGTCACGCTGCTCTACCGGCCGCTGGATGCGGCGACCGCGGCCCGGATGGTCGAGGCGGACAAGCGCAACGCCTCGTTCCGCGCGACCGCCTCAGCGCGGCCGTCCGCCCGCTCGATGGCAGAAGCCCGCGCAGCCGACCGTACTGCGCAGGAGGAGGCTCGCGGCGCGGGTCTGGTCAACTTCGGCATGGTCGTCACCGGCACGGTGATGACGGCCGAGCAACTGCCGGACATGGTGGCAGCGATCGACAACCTGGGCGCCACCGCCCGCGTGCTGCTCCGCCCGGCGTACGGATCCCAGGACTCGGCCTTCGTGGCCGCACTGCCGCTCGGCATCGTCCTGCAGAGCCACCTGTCCGTCCCGGCCGGTATCAGGGAAGCCCTATGAGTCAGCGGGAGTCGCTGTGAGCAAGAACAAGAAGCCGGTCGACCCGACCCGTGGCGGCAAGCGGCCGATGTCCCGCGGCTGGCCCGGCATGGGCGGCGGCTACTCGACGTACCTGCAGGCCCCGGCCGAGTGGCGCGGTACGACGGTCCAGGTCTGCGGCATGTGGCCCTTCGCTGCCGGTACCGGCAGCCCGATGATCGGCGTCCCGATCGGCCGCAACATCCTCTCCGGCGCCACCATGTGCTGCGACCCCATCAGCTGGTTCATGCGAGCCAAACTAATCTCCAACCCTTCTGTCTTTGTCCTAGGCAAGCCTGGCTTGGGGAAATCAACGATAATTCGGCGGATGGCGTTGGGGCTTGCTGGGTATGGGATTCAGCCGTTGGTGTTGGGGGATCTGAAGCCTGACTACAAGGATTTGATCGAGGCCCTGGGTGGGCAGGTGATCGAGCTCGGTCGTGGCCGTGGGCATCTGAATGTGCTGGATCCGGGGGAGTCCCGGAAGGCCGCGCTGCGGTTGACCGGGAGCGCCCGGCAGGCGATTCAGGCGGACGCGCACGGCCGCCGGCAGACGATGGTGTCCGCGCTGATCTCGATCATGCGATCGGCGCCGCCGTCCGACCGCGAGGAGACGATCATCGACGAAGCCCTCAAGGTGCTCGACGAGCGCCACGAGGGCACTCCCGTACTGCGGGACCTGCTGGCTGTGATTCAAGAAGCACCGGAACGGGTCCGCAACGTCGCCCTGGACCGGGGCAGCATGGATCGCTACCGGCAGATCACCGAAGGGCTCGAGGCCTCGCTGATCGGTCTGGTCGGCGGCGGCCGGCTCGGTGAGATCTTCTCCGAACAGACCGACCACCCGATGGCGATGGACCGGCCGGTCGTGTTCGACGTCTCCAACATCGACGACTCCGAGACGAACCTGCAGGCGGCCGTGCTCCTCGCCTGCTGGTCATACGGCTTCGGCGCGGTCGCGGTCGCGCAGGCCCTTGCGGACGCAGGCCTGGAACCACGTCGGCACTACTTCGTCATCCTCGACGAGCTTTGGCGGGTACTACGAGCCGGCCGTGGACTCGTGGATCGCGTCGACGCCCTGACCCGGCTGAACCGTCAGCGTGGTGTCGGGATGGCGATGATCTCGCACACCATGTCCGACCTGCTGGCGCTGGAACACCCGGAGGACCGGATGAAGGCGAAGGGATTCGTCGAGCGGTCCGGGATGGTGATCTGTGGTGGTCTGCCGCGGGCCGAGATGGAGAACCTGACCGAGGTGGTGCCGATGTCCGACGAGGAGCAGAACATGCTGATCGGCTGGCAGGACCCACCGGCCTGGGACCCGGCGACCGGTGAGGAGGCAGCGCCACCCGGCCGAGGCAACTTCCTGGTCAAGGTGGGCGGCCGCCCAGGCATCCCGGTGCACGTCGGGCTGACCTCGGTCGAGCGGGAGATCAACGACACCAACAAACTCTGGAAGACCGGCGCCGACGGCCGCCCGCTCAAGGTGGAGATCGCCGACGACGGTACCGAGGAGGTCGTCGCCGAGTACACCTTCGAGGACCCGGCATTGCTACCACCCCCTGACCCGGCCACGCGAGTGGTCGCCAGAACGGGAGTTGACGAATAAGTGACCTCCGTCCGACGTCCGCACGCCATCTCCGGCGCCCAGGCGGGCGCCTCGCCGCGTTGTCGGAAGCACACGATGGAAAAGGCATCGCGCGCTCCCTCCGCCTTGCGATCCACCCACCTGAACACCGGAGCTGACGCACGGACGTCGGACGGAGGTCACTGATGGCCCAAGGCAAGAGAAGTACCGGACCGGCGGGGTTGTCGGCTGAGTCGGTGCTGGTGTTCATCGGCATCGGCCTGTTCGTCGTCGTGATCGGTGGGATCTGGTCGGCACTCAAGATCGCCGCCGCGGTCAACGACACCCGCGCCGTGGATAGCAATCCAGTCACGGCGATCAGCGACCTGATCAGCGGCACACTGCGCTGGTCCGGCGCGGCGACAGTCGCCCTCCTCCTGGAGCTCCTCCTGCTCGGCGGACTGGTGGCGCTCGGCTTCTTCGCAGTACGCCGGATGCAGAACTCCGGCTCCCGCGTGGACAACTCGGCCCACCTGATGTCCAAACGCAAGGACATCTACAAGCTCACCCGCGAAGGCGCCCAGCAGATCGCCAACCGCCTAGGCGCAGGCCAAGCCGGCCCCGGCGTCCCCATCGGCCGCACCGTCCGCGACAACCTCGAAGTCTTCGGCTCCTGGGAAGACATGCACATCGACATCTGGGGACCAAGGACCGGTAAAGCCGTGGCAGCCATCACGCCAGTTTTGACCCCACATGGCTGGGTACCAATCAAGGACCTAGTCCGTGGTTGTCAGGTAATCGGCAGAGACGGGCGGCCGACCACGGTCACAGGCGTCTATCCACAAGGACAACGGCCCGCGTACCGGCTGCACATCAGTGATGGCACGTCGATCCTGTGCGATCCAGATCATCTGTGGACTGTTCGTCCGAAGATCAGGGCGGATAAGAAACACCCCGAGATGTGGCGGACCTGGACAACGCAGCAGATGCGAGACCGCGGGCTCACACGGGCGAGCGGAGGTGCCAAGTATTACCTACCTCTTGTCGAGCCGGTGCGGTTCGAAGGGGTACTCCCGCCGGGTCGGGCAACTGACTCGACAACGGTCGCCGATGGCTTGGATACCAAACTCAGTGGACCAGTAGACCCATTGCCCATTGATCCGTATCTGCTGGGCGTACTTCTCGGCGACGGGTGCATCCGTCGAGGATCAATTGTCGTAACGACTGCCGAGCCGAGGGATCTCTTTCGGCTTCTTCGCCCTCTTCTGCCCGATGGTGTCGAGCCAAGGCAGAAGAGTGGCAGAGAATACGACTGGTACTTGACATCAGGGCTATCTGGTCCACGCAATCCACTTCCGGCACTGCTTCGCCGCATCGGACTGATGGGCTGTTCGTCTCTGACCAAGTTCGTCCCGGCGGAGTATTTGCTGGCGGACGTTGCATCACGTCGATCCCTTCTTGCAGGGCTACTTGACACTGATGGGTCCATCGACGCGAAGGGCATTGTCGAGTTCTCCAGCTCATCGCCTCAGCTGTCCGATGACTTCCGGTTCCTAGTGCAGTCCCTGGGTGGCACCGTCACCACCACACGGCGCGAGACGCTGCATGCGCCGTCGTACCGGTCCAACGTCCGTATGCCGGTCGAGGCGCCAGGGCCATTCCGGCTACCTCGCAAGAGTCAGCGGTGGGAAGATGCAGTGCTGCGAAGGCGCAGCGCCAGACCCGTCCGCGCCATCAAGGCGATCGAGCCGGAAGGTGAGATGGAGATGGTCTGCATCTCGGTTGCAGCAGCTGATGGACTGTTTGTCACCGACGAGTTCATCGTTACTCACAACACGACGTCTCGTGCGGTGCCCGCGATCTTGGATGCGCCGGGGGCGGTGATTGCTACTTCTAATAAGCGGGACATTGTGGATGCCACGCGGGATCCGCGGGCGGCGTACGGGCCGGTTTGGGTGTTTGACCCGCAGGAGGTCTGCGATGAGGAGCCGGAGTGGTGGTGGAACCCGCTCAGCTACGTCATTGATGAGGTGAAGGCGCGGCAGTTGGCTGAGCACTTCGTTGCGTCGCAGCGGTCCGAGGGTGCTCGCACGGATGCCTTTTTCGATGCCGCCGGCACCGATCTGCTGGCTGGTCTGCTGCTTGCCGCCGCGGTGGCTAAGCGCCCGATCACGCAGGTCTACAGCTGGTTGGCCGACCAACGGAACGACGAGCCCGAACGGATCCTGCGGAACACCCCTGGTCTCCAGCTGTCCGCGGACGCCCTGGCCGGTGTCATCAATGCGCCGGACAAGCAGCGGGCCGGCGTCTACGGCACCGCGCAGCAGAGCGCGCAGTTCCTGATCAACCGCAAGGTCACCCGCTGGGTCACCCCGCAGGCGCAGAACGACAACCGACCGCAGTTCAATCCGCACAAGTTCGTCCGCGAGGGCGGCACGCTGTACAGCCTGTCCAAGGAGGGCGCCGGTACTGCGGGCCCGCTGGTCACCGCTTTGACGGTGGCCGTGGTCGAAGCGGCCGAGGACTACGCGAGGACCTGCCCGCTCGGGCGGATGCCGAGCCCACTCGTCGGCGTACTGGACGAGGCGGCGAACGTCTGCCGCTGGAAGGACCTACCGGACCTCTACAGCCACTTCGGCTCGCGCGGCATCGTGCTGATGACGATCCTGCAGTCGTGGGCCCAGGGGATGGAGTGCTGGGGCGAGCGCGGGATGGAGAAGCTCTGGTCCGCGGCGAACATCCGCGTGTACGGCGGTGGCGTGTCCGACGCGAACTTCCTCGAGCGGCTGAGCAAGCTGATCGGCGACTACGACATCACCTCGAACTCGGTGTCGTACAACAAGGGCGAGCGCGGCACCAGCAAGCAGACCCAGCGGCACCACATCATGGAGGTCTCGGACCTCGCCGCGCTGCCGCCCGGCAGGGCGGTCATCTTCCCGTCCGGCATCCCTGCGACGATGATCAAGACCGTGCCGTGGATGGCTCGCCCGGATGCGCACACGGTGAAGGCATCCTTCGCGCGGCACGATCCAGGGGCCGCCCAGTCGACCACGCCGCAAGGCGCGAACGCCTGGATCGCGGCCGGCCGGCCGCAGCCCGGCGTCCCGCCGGCACCGCCTCAGACCACCCCGGTCTGGGAGCAGAACAACAACGAGGAGCAACGTCGTGGATGGTGAGCAGGAGCTGTTCTATCCGCACGTCGCGGCCTTCGTCGAGGACCGGCTGGTCTACCTGTACAGCCGGCGCATCGGGCAGCAGTTCGTCTGGTGCCCGGAGTGGTACCGGCACGCCGAGGCGCTCAGCCGGCTCGACTCGATCTGGCGCGCCTGGGAGCACCTGCGGCTCGATCCCGCGACGGGGATGTCGGTCTGGTGGCGCGACCACGCGGACCCGCACATGATGGCGCTGCTCGATCCGGACGGGACGTTCGCGGCCTGCCGCGGGCAGCACAGTGAGTACCCCATCCCGCCGCTGCCGGTGGAGGAACCACCGTCCGGCCTCTTCTTCGACCAACGCCAGCCCAACCTCCGCGGAATCTGATCCGCCTACTTCGGTGCCTGGAAGCCGCCGATCTTCTGCTCGAGCAGTTCGGCCAGCCGCAGCGGGGTGCGGTCCTCGAACATCGGACCGATGAGCTGTACCCCCACCGGCAGGCCCTCGGGGGACCGACCCGCGGGTATGGCGGTGGCGGGCAGGCCGGGCATGGTGGCCAGGCCGGCCCAGACGAGCTGGTCGAGGTACGGGTACTCGACGCCGTCGATGTCGATGCGCCGTTCCATCAGATTGGGGTGGTGGTCGTGCGGGAACGCGGGCGTTGGCGTGATCGGGCACACCACGGCGTCGAACTCGGCGAACAGCTGCCGCCAGCCGTGGCGGTGGAGTTCGCGACGGTTGTTCGTCTCCATCCATTCCCCGTGGCTGAACACCATGGCGCGCAGCCGCGCAGCGTCCAGGCTCTGGTCGTCCGCGCGCAGTCCAGCGACGCGGTTCCGCAGCTGCTCGTGCGATTCGATCGGAAAACGCGCAGGGGTGCTCGAGATCAGCAGTTGCGTGTAGAGCGTCGCGGCCTCGGTCAGGTCGGGCAGCAGCCGACTGTGCCGTTCGACGCGGGCGCCGCCGTCGACAAGCGCGGCGGCCACCCGGTTCACGCCCGCCCGCACGGCGGACCCGGTCGGAATGAGCGGATGCTCGTCGAGGACCAAGACCCGGAAGTCGCGGAGCCGCTCGTGGCGCGCGGGAGGCAGCGTCACGTCGTACGCGACGCCGAGCGTCAGCGGGTCCGGCCCGGCCATGACGTCGAGCAGGAGCGTGAGGTCGCGGGCGGTGCGCGCCATCGGACCGACGACGGCGAGGTCGAGGTCGGACGGCAGTGCCGGCGCGGTCGGCGGGACCATGCCGCGGTTGGCCGCCAGCCCGAGGGTCGGCTTGTGTGCGTAGACGCCGCAGAAATGCGCGGGGGTGCGCAGCGAGCTGGCGATGTCGGTACCGATGGACAGCGCGCCGAACCCGCACGCCAGGGCCGCCGCCGACCCGCCGGAGGACCCGCCCGCCGTGCGGCCGTGATCCCACGGGTTGTTGGTGGTGCCGTAGATCTCGTTGAAGCTCTGGATATCTTGCAGCCCCAACGGCACATTGGTCTTACCGAGCACCACCGCGCCGGCAGCCTTGAGCCGCGACACCTGTACCGCGTCCTCGGGCGGCACATAGTTCCGGTACTGCGGCATGCCCCAGGTCGTGGGCAGCCTGGCAATGTTGTAGGACTCCTTGACCGTCACCGGAATACCGAGCAGAGGCCGGTCCTCGCCGCGGGCGCGCGCCTGGTCGGCACGGTGTGCGGCGGCCCGCGCACGGTCGAAGTCCGGCACACAGATCGCGTTGATCACCTTGTCGTCCCGCTCGATACGAGCGATCGCCTCGTCGGTCAGTTCCACCGAGGTCACTTCACCGGCACGCAACGCGGTCGCAAGCTCTTCGGCCGTCTGAAACTCTCTCTCCATGAACATGAATCCGACGCTATCGGCCTGCCTCAGAGGACATAAAATGCCGTTGCGCACAACGGGAAAGTCGAACGTGCCACCTTCATTGGCAAAGTCACTCGGCCTGCAAGCTCAGGAGACCTTCATCGGACGCCCGCGCGTACTTCGCGAGGCGCGTGGCTAGTGCCCCGTTGGAATCCGTTGGGGTTGCGCGCACTAGTCGCCGAGGCCGTAGTCCCTTAGTTCCTTGGTCTTGCGGCGTCGGAAGCGGAGGTTCTTCCGAGCGCGGGGCGCTGGCTTGGGAGGATTAAGCACCGCCTCGACGGCAGGCGGCTGTTCGGGTTCTTGAACCTGGGCGGCCTCCAGCCGGCGCTCGCGGGCGTCGGCGCTGTAGGTGTCGGCGGTGGCGTCGTCACGGTTCGCCCGATTGGTCTCGATGATCGCGGACGCCCGGTAGCGGTCGGCCTTGTTGCGGTCCGCGTCCGCCGCCGGGTCGTCCCGGCCGGCGGTTCCGGCGCGCAGTCTCACCTCGCGCGCAGTGTCTTGCCGCGAGAGCTGGGCTTCGCGCCGCGCTTCGCCCCGGTAACGGGCCCGGGTCTGGTCATCCGCGTGGGCCAACCGCAAGGCCTCCGCGACCTCAGCATCGGCGAGGTTCACGTCGTGGCGGCGGCGGGTGTCCTGGCGCTCCCGCTCGGCAAGGGCGTCCTGCTCGAGTTCGCCGCGGACGCGCAGTTCCTCCTCGGCCTCACGGATCGCCTCGTCGTTGGTGTCGGCCATGCCGCTCCTTCCGGTCGCGCTCAACCATGCCGCAAAACTGGGTCATTGCCGAGAGCCGGCCGCGGTCTCAGCGGACGGCGCCGGTGACCAGCCAATCGTCGCGGCGTTCCCGGGTCAGCAGGGTCAGCAACCGCAGCAGCATGAACCCGCCGAACGCCCACCAGAGCGCGACCACCCCGCCATCGAACCACAGCACGCTGAGCGCCAGCGGCACGTACAGCACCAATGCGATCACGCCCGCGACCGCCAGGTACGGCCCGTCACCCGCGCCGATCAGTACGCCGTCCAGCACGAACACCACACCGTTGACGGGCTGCCAGATCGCAGCGATCAGCAGTACTGCGGCCAGCGTGCTGCGCACCTCTGGGTCAGTGGTGAACAAGGGCACGTAGAGATCCCGCAGACCCCACAATGCGAGCCCTCCAACGAATCCCGAGACCAGGCCCCACCACATCATCCGCCGGGTGATCGCCCTGGTCCCCTCTACATCACCCGCACCCAGCGCGCGACCCGTCAACGCCTGTGCGGCAATGGCGATCGCGTCCAGCGCAAGGGCGAGGAACGACCAGAGGGTGAAGGCGACCTGGTGCGCCGCGACGGACGTAGTACCGAGGGAGGTGGCTACGAAGGTCGCGAGAATGATTGCCGCACGCAACGTCAGGGTGCGGACGACCAGCGGTATGCCGGACTGTGCCGAGGCAAGGATGCCCGGGCGGTCGGGGCGCAGCTTGGCACCGTCTCGCCTTGCGCCGCGAACCACTACGACGACCAGGGCGATACCTGCTGCTGTCTGGGCGAGCACAGTGCCCAGTGCGGAGCCGGCGATGTTCAGATCGAGGCCGTAGACCAGGAAGAGGTTCAGCGCGATGTTGACCAGGTTCGCGGAGATCGCCACCACCATGGGGGTCTTGGTGTCCTGCAGACCACGCAGTACGCCGGTAGCCGCCAGCAGTAGGAGCATCGACGGGATGCCGAGGCAGGAGATGCGCAGGTAGGTGACGGCATAGTCCGCAACGTCCGGCGACGGGTCGAACGCGGCAATAGCCTGCGGAGCCAGTAGTAACCCGGCAATAGCCAGTACTACGCCCAGCAGCAGAGCCAGCCAGAGTCCGTCGATGCCCTGCGCGAGTGCTCCCCTGTGGTCACCAGCACCGATTCGCCGGGCCACGGCAGAGGTCGTCCCGTACGCCAGGAACACGCAGATCCCCACCAGCGTCTGCAGGATGGTCCCGGCGACCCCGAGCGCGGCTAGTTGCGGCGTACCGAGGTGGCCGACGATCGCCGAGTCGGCCAGCAGCATCAACGGCTCGGACACGAGCGCGAAGAACGCCGGCACCGCGAGCCGGAGAATCTCCCGGTCTTGCGCGTACCGGTCCCGGCCGCTCACGCGGCGGTTGTCGCCAGGTGAGGGCGCGGTCTGGCGCGGAGGCCGGGCGCCGGCCGGCTGGTCCTGAGCATGGGCCTCATTGTGCCTGGCAACCCCTGTGCACAGTCCACCGGACCTGGGGGTATCGAATCTTTTTCTTCTCCACAGTTGTGCGTAGACAAAACCGCAGGTCAGAGCGGGGTTGTGGAAGTTGGTCCACAGATATCCACAGGGATATACCCAACCTGTGCACACCCGATCACGGGGTTTCCCACAGGTGGTCCACACCCCCTGTGGACGACCGGCTACCGGGGTTCGGCGGGAGGGGCGTACGGTCGCGTGACTGACACCGTCCGCCCGCAGTCTCGGGGGCGAGTCCGCCTGCGGATGCTGCCAGCGAGAACTGTCGGTGAGTCCGTTTACGCTTCGAACAGGTGTTCGAACGCGGCCGGGGTCAGCGGTTGCGGGTGAATGCTGGTCAGCGGCGGACGAGGGAGGTCGGACGAGTGAGCGTTGCGGAGTTCCGCGGGGGGCAGGGCGGCGGCAACGAAGAGCGCAACCCGGAGATGGGCTTCGACCGCACGCCACCGCAGGATCTGGCGGCCGAGCAGTGTGTGCTCGGCGCGATGATGCTCAGCAAGGACGCGATCGCGGACGTCATCGAGACGCTGCGGGCCACGGACTTCTACCGGCCGGCGCACGAGGTCGTCTTCGACGCGATCACCGACCTGTACGCCCGCGGTGAGCCCGCCGACGCGATCACGGTCGCGGCCGAACTCACCAAGCGTGGCGAGATGGCGCGGATCGGCGGCGCGCCGTACGTGCACACCCTGGTCGCCTCCGTCCCGCTGGCGGCGAACGCCGGGTACTACGCGCACATCGTCCGGGAGAAGGCGATCCTGCGCCGCCTGGTCGAGGCCGGCACCAAGATCGTCCAGATCGGCTACGCCGGCGAAGGCGACGTCGACGACGTGGTCGACCAGGCCCAGGCCGAGATCTACCAAGTCACCGAGAAGCGCGCCACCGAGGACTACGCCCCCCTGAAAGACATTATGGAGGGCGCCCTCGACGAGATCGAGGCCATCGACTCCCGCGGCGACGCCATGGTCGGCGTCCCCACCGGCTTCACCGACCTAGACGAACTGACCAACGGCCTCCACCCCGGCCAAATGATCATCATCGCGGCCAGGCCGGCTATGGGAAAGTCGACGCTGGGGCTGGATTTTGCTCGGTCGGCTTCGATCAAGCATGGGTTGACTTCTTGCATCTTCTCGCTGGAGATGAGCCGGAACGAGATCACCATGCGGTTGTTGTCGGCCGAGGCGAAGGTGCCGCTGCACCACATGCGCAACGGCAAGATGACGGACGAGGACTGGGCCCGGTTGGCCCGCAAGATGGGCGAGGTGTCGGAGGCACCGCTGTTCATCGACGACTCACCGAACCTCACCATGATGGAGATCCGAGCGAAGGCCCGCCGCCTCAAGCAGCGCCACGACCTCCGGCTGATCGTGATCGACTACCTCCAGCTGATGACGTCAGGCAAGAAGGTCGAATCCCGCCAACTCGAGGTCTCCGAGTTCTCCCGCTCCATCAAACTCCTCGCCAAAGAACTAGAGCTCCCCGTAGTAGCCATCTGCCAGCTGAACCGAGGCTCCGAACAACGCTCCGACAAACGCCCGATGGCCTCAGACCTTCGCGAATCGGGCTCGCTGGAGCAAGATGCTGACGTTGTTTTGCTGTTGCATCGGGAGGATGCGTACGAGCGGGAGTCGACTCGGCCGGGGGAGGCGGACTTCATTGTGGCCAAGCACCGCAACGGTCCTACGGCCGACGTGGTTGTTGCGTTCCAGGGGCATTACTCGCGGTTTGTTGACATGGCACATGACGGGTGAGTTGGTAGCCGCCGGCGGTCAGCTGAGAAGTCGCCTCTCGTCGAGGACAGAAGGTGGCCGCGGGTGTTCGTAGGTTGACCGCGCAGGTTCAACCGACGTTCATCGGAGGAAGCATGGAACATCGCCCGTTCTCGATCGAGCTGCCCCAGCGGGATCTCGACGATCTCAGGGGTCGGCTGGGCAGCACGCGGTGGCCGAACGAGCTGAAGCCGCGCGGCTGGGCGAGTGGGACCGAGCTGGGGTTCATGCAGGAGTTGACGCGCTACTGGCTCGACGAGTACGACTGGCGCGCGGTCGAGAAGAACCTGAATCGGTTCTCGCATTTCATCGCGAAGGCCCAGGGTCTCGACCTCCATTTCCTGCAGGAGAAGGCGGCGGGCGAGGGTGCGGTGCCGATCGTTCTGCTGCACGGCTGGTCGGACTCGTTCTACCGTTACGCGCATCTGATCGAGCGTCTGACCACCGGTACGGACGACGGCGGGGTCGTGTTCGATGTGGTCGTCCCGTCGTTGCCGGGATTCGACTTTTCGGCGCAACCGGGCGAAGGCCAGATCAGTGCGGGGTTCGCTGCCGCGAGCATCGCCGAGCTGATGGCGAGCCTCGGCTACGAGCGGTACCTTGTGCACGGTGGCGACTGGGGAAGCGCGGTGGCGCAGGAGATCGCCCGGAACCATCCGGACCGGGTGATGGGTCTGCACCTGACCGATGTGCCCTTCGGCAACATGTTCACGATCGACAAGGCCGAGGCGTCCGAGGCCGAGGTTGCGTTTATCGACGCGGTGGAGGCGTGGAGCAGCAAGGATGCCGCGTATGTCGCCATCCAGTCCACCAAACCGTTGACGTTGTCGTACGGGTTGAGCGACTCGCCGGTCGGTTTGGCCGCTTGGCTGATCGAGCACTTCGAGCGGTTGTCGGAGCGGCTGCCGGCGAGGGAGGACCTGGTCACGAACGTGATGCTCTACTGGTTCGGCAACACCATCCGCTCGTCGATCCGCTATTACAGCGAGGGCATGGACGGCGACTGGAGCGCGGGCGACGACGCGGACTGGGATGGGGCCGGCGATGCCGGTTCAACCGATGGCGACGGTACGGCGTGGGACGCGGCGGGTGCCGAGTGGCAGCAGCAGATCGCCGTGCCGACGGCATTCGCCTTGTTTCCCAAGGACATCGCGACTCCGCCGCGTGAGTACGCCGAACGGTTCTTCACCGTCACCAGGTTCACCGAGCTGGAGCACGGCGGCCACTTCGCGGCGCTCGAGGTTCCCGACCTGCTGGCTGCCGATCTGCGCGCCTTCGCGGCCGGGCTGAACTAGTCTGCAAGGTTCCCGCGGCCGGCCGGCCGCGGGAACCTGATCGAGTCCGCCCGCCACCGAGAGGACGCCGGAGTAGATGCCGATCATCGCCAGTCGCGCGCTCGGACGCGCCACCCTGGCTCGTCAGTCGTTGTTGGAGCGAGTCGCCACGGGACCCACGGAGATGGTCACCCAGCTGGTCGGACTGCAGGGGCAGGATCCCGATCCGCCCTACATCGGCCTCTGGAACCGGCTGGAAGGATTCCGGATCGAGGATCTGCAGGAGCGGCTGAACGACCGGACCATTGTCCGGGCGACCTTGTTCCGGGGCACCCAGCATCTGGTCACCGCGGCCGATTACCAGTGGCTGCACCCAGTACTACGCCCGATGCTGGAGCGGTGGCAGCGAACCAGTTTCGGGCGGGCGATTCCCGGCGTGGACGCCGCCGAGCTGGCGGCGACGGCCGAGGCGCTGCTGCGGGACAAGACCGTGACCCGGCCGGAGTTGGGGCGAGCCCTCGCCGAGAAATGGCCGCAAGGTGAGGTGGTCGCCCTGGCTCGTGCCGTCCAGGGCTTGGTGCCGGTGGTTCATCCGCCCCCTGATGGGCTGTGGCGCCGGCACGGGCCGTCCCATCTGAGGCTGGCCGGCGACTGGATCGGGTACTCAGGGCAACCTTCCGCGGGTGCGGACACCCTGTTGGTGCGGTACCTCGCCGCGTTCGGACCCGCTTCGGGTCGCGACCTCCAGGCCTGGAGTGGGCTGACCCGGCTGCGCGAGGTCGTCGACGGCCTTCGAGCCGAGCTGGTGTCGTTCACCAGCGCCGGCGGTGAGGAACTGTTCGACCTGCCCGACGCACCGCGTCCGGGCCCGGATGTCCCTTCCCCCGTGAGGTTTCTGCCGCCACTCGACAACGTGGTTCTCGCACACGTCGACCGCTCCCGGTTTGTCGAGGATCGGCTGCGGGGACGCCTTGTCACGGATGCACCCGTGCTGGTCGACGGCCTCATCCGGGGATTCTGGAAGGCGAAACGTCAGCAGAACCGGGTATGCCTGACGGTCGATGCTCCTGGCCGGTTCACCTCGGCTGAAAAGGAGCTGGTCGTGGCGGAGGGGGAGCGGCTGCTCGGCTTCACCGATCCCGAGGCGGAGAGTCAGGCCGTCGAGCTTCGTCTGTCCAGAGACTGATTGGCTGACCGCCGGTTGCGCGGGCGAGTCGGCCCGCGAGGACTCTGGCCCGTTCGATCAGTTCGGGTGGCTCGTGGATCGTGAACTCGAACCCGAAGGCCGCGATCCAGACGGCGAGATGGTCCAGGTCGTCCGAGCCGATCCACAGCCGGCAGGTTGAGTCGTCGATGGCCTCGACCCGTCCCAGCGAGGGCGGTACCTCGGCGACGACGTCCTCGGCCGTACCGACCATGGTCAGGACCGCCGCGTACCGGAACGAGCCGGATCCGACCCGGCGGCCGACGTACGCCGCGATGTCGTCGGACGGCAGCGGACGCGCCACGAATCGTTGCCCGATGACCCTTTCTGTGCCGATCCGGTCGGCCCGGAAGGTCCGCCAGTCCTGCCGCGCCAGATCCCAGCCCAGCAAGTACCAGCGGCGTCCACGATGGATCAGCCGGTAGGGCTCGACCTCACGCCGGGACTCGGTGCCGTCGACGACGTACCCGAAGCGGAGCCGGCGGAGATCGCGGATCGCGCCGGCGATCTCGGCCAGAGCCGCCGGGTCCACCGTCGGACCTGGGACCGGCGCGGACACGACGGCGTCGAAGGGCCGGAGCCGGTGCCGTAGTCGTGAGGGCATCAGCTGGTCGAGTTTGGCCAAGGCCCGCAGCGCTGTTTCGGCGATGTCGGTGGTGGCCGAGGCGGTCGCCGTCCGGAGGCTGATGGCCACGGCGACGGCTTCGTCGTCGTCCAGCAGCATCGGGGGAACGGTCGAGCAGGCGGCCAGGAGGTAGCCGCCACCGAGGCCGCCGAACGACTCGATCCGGTAGTCCAGCGTGCGGAGCTTGTCGATGTCACGCCGCAACGTCCGTGGGCTCACGCCCAGCTTGGCGGCGAGTTCGGTCCCAGGCCATCCGCGCCCCGACTGCAGCAACCCCAGCAGCCGAAGGAGCCGCGCCGAGGTTTCCAACATGCCGCCACCCTGGCAGGAGTCGCGGTCAGCTGCTGACCGCGACCTCTCCGCGGATCCGGCTCACCTTGGCTGCATCTCGACATTGGTGTAGAACACCGCCGCTGTTCATGTCGGCTCACTCTCGTCGGAGGTTAGAAGCTGTCGGCCGTGGAGCCAGAAGAGCAGCAGGAACGACGGCGTCACCACGACGAAGGCGAACACCGCCAGCACGACCAACGTGTCGAGCGTCGCGGTCGGTGCGCCGTTGCTGATGGTGAGGCTGGTTCCGGGAAGCATCGTCGGGTACTGCGCTATGCCCCATCCCCACACAACGGCGGCGACTCCGAGCCAGGCGACCTCACGCAGTCCGCGCAAACGCCGGGTGATGAGCATGCCAAGGGCAAGCACTCCGCAGACTCCGGCCAGGATCACCAGCGGCAGCGCTCGTCCGGTCAACCTATCGAACAGCAAACCGTTCGCGTCGCGCAGATGAACCAGCGTGGCCACGGAGACCAGGCCCGTGGCGGTGCCGGCGACCTGAGCCCGGTGGACGAAGTAGGTCTGGAGTTCCAGGTCGTGCCGCCGCCCGGCCTCCCAGACCAAGTAGACGGCCGCAAGGTAAGCACAAGCCCCGACAAACAAGATTCCGCAGAGAATCGACGTGGCACTGGTCCAGCTAGCCGGGTCGGAGCTAGTCGCATCGGCCTGTACTGCGCCCGTCGCGATACCGCCAACGACACATCCCATGAAGAACGGCGTCAGCACAGAACTCAAGGCGAAGGTCGCTCCCAGCGCCCGGCGCCCGCCCAGACCGAGCGTCTCCTTGGAGAAGGCGAACGCGGCTCCCCGGAGCACGATGCCGAGAGCGGCGAGCCACAGCGGCACGGCATCGGCCGACATGACCGCGGAGAAGGCCTTCGGGTACCCGGTCCAGAAGAGGACCAGCGCGAAGATCAGCCAGACGTGATTCGACTCCCAGACAGGGGTGATGGAGTCTTCGATCAGTTTCCGCGGCCGTTGTCCCGCGACATCACCGCCGGCCAGGAGATTCCAGAATCCGGCGCCGAAGTCCGCGCCGCCGAAGGTCGCGTAGGCCGTGATGACCGCCAGCAGTACACAGCCCACCACAGTCGCGATCATCGGCGTCGCCTCCAGACCGGTTGAAGGGCTCGCTCAGCCACCGGACCGCGGATGTCGGGGCTGTCCGCAGCTCTCCACCGCCGGGACATCGCACGCAGCAGCATGATCGCGCCGATGCCCAGGCCGGCGTAGACGATCACGATCGCGGTGAGAGCCGGCGTGACGTTGTTGGCGGTCACCGCGTCCGCGGTCTTCAAGTACCCGTAGACGACCCAGGGTTGGCGCCCGATCTCCGTGACGATCCAGCCGCATTCCATCGCGAGTACTGCGGCCGGCCCGCCAAGTAGTCCGAGCCGCCAGAAGAGCCGGGTGTTCGGCAGTGTTCGACGGCGCCAGTACGCCACGAGAAACCACAGAGCCAGTAGCAACAACAGACTCCCGATCCCGACCATGGCGTCGAAGCAGAGATGGAGCAGCGTCACCGCCGGTGGACGGAGCTCGGCCGGAACACTCTCCCAGCCGATCACCTTGGTGCCCGGCGAGAATCCGACCAGCAACGAGTCCATGCTCGGGATCCGGAGAGCTCCGTACACGTGGCCGTTGACGTAGATGCCACCCAGGTACTCCGGTACGTGGGTGCCGGTGGTCTCGACGTACTCGATGGCGGCGAACTTCGTCGGCTGGTCAGCGGCAACCGCCCGGGCGGCTGTGTCACCGACGATCAGTTGCACAGGAGTGAGGACCGCCGCCACGGCGAAGGGGATCGCGAAGCCGGTGAAGTGGTAGCGGTCCCGCCGTCCCCGCAGGATGCCCGCCGCATAGATCGAGGCCGCGAGGAACCCGGAGACCATGTAGGCGGCGAGAATCATGTGCGGGGTCTCGTACGCCGAGGCGTGGTTGAAGAAGACCTGCCACGGTTCGATCTGTGTGACCTGGCCATTGACGACCTGGAAGCCTTCCGGCTGGTTCATCCAGGCGTTGACGGCGACGACCGACATCGCGCCACCGATGCCACTGACCGCGATCGGTACGCCGGTCCAGAAGTGCTTCCAGCCGCTGAGGCGTCCCCAGCCGTAGATGTAGATCGCGGTGAACACCGCCTCCAGCAGGAAGAAGACACCCTCGAACCCGAACGGCATCCCGAGGACGGCGCCGTACTCGCGCATCAGACCGGGCCACAGCAGCCCCATCTCGAAGGACAGCACGGTGCCGGTGACCGTCCCGACCGCGACGAGGACGCCGAGTGCCCGGGACCACCGCTGGGCAAGTAGCAAGGCCACAGAGTTGTGCCGCTTCAAGCCGATGTACTCCGCGAGCAACACGATCGTCGGCATCGCGATCCCGATGCAGGCGAGGATGATGTGGAAGCCGAGCGTCGCGCCCATCTGCACCCGCGCGGGTGCATCACCCCCGGACGCAGTCAGCAGCGCCGAGCCCGCGACACTCACGTCTACTGGTCCGGGGAGGTCGGCCTGACCGGCGCCATTTCCTCCAGTACCCGATAGAGGACTGCGATGTCGCGGTGTTCGTACCCCGCGGCGCGGGCGGCATCGAGCAGGTGGTCGGCGAGAGTTGTTGAGGGCAACGGCGACCGCAGTTCGGTCCCGAGATCGAGGGCGAGCCGGAGATCCTTCTGCATCAGGCCGACGTCGAACCAGGCCTCGTCCGGCAGGTCAAGGACGAACTGTTCGCGGGCCTTCAGTGCCGGGGAGCCGATCCCGCTCTGCACCATCAGATCCGCTGCGAGCTTCTGGTCGATGCCGGCGCGGGCTGCCAGCTGCAGGCCCTCGGAGAACGCCACGAGCTGCGCGGCCAGGTTGATGTTGATCGCGAGTTTGAGTGCCAGTCCCAGCCCGTGGTCGCCGACGTAGGCCGGGGTGCCGAACTCACGCAGTACTGCGTCGACGTGGGCGAAGGCGCTCTCGTCACCGCCGACCAGGATCATCAGCGTTCCCGCCTGTGCCTGCGGAAAGCTGCCGGAGACCGGAGCATCGAGCATGGCCGCTTCCAGTGCCTCCGCCTGGGCAGCGAGCCGGCGGTTCACCCGCGGGCTGACCGTGCTCATCTCGATCCAGATCTTCCCGGCGCCGAGCCCGGCCAGGATCCCGTCGGGACCTGAGGCGATCTCGTTGAGGACGTCGTCATCGGGGACGGAGGTGATGACGATCTCGCTGGCTTCGGCAACCTCCCTCGGCGTCTGGTGCCAGGGCAGACCGTCGAGGGCGTCCGAACGCGCGCGCTCCTTGTTCCTGGCCAGGCCGTGGACGTGATGTCCGGCATCGAGCAGACGGGCTGCCATCGGGCCACCCATGTGCCCAAGGCCGATGAAGCCGATCTTCTTCCTTGTCGTGGCCGCCATCTCGTCTCCTCATTTCGGACTGCTCAGGTCAGGGGGCGCTGACGGCACGCATCAGGTCGAGGGCGCGGGTCAGGTCGTTGAGGCCGATCCGGCCGTCGACGGAGGTGGTGCGGGCCCAGAACTCGAGGTCCGCGGCGGCCGCGATAACAGCCATCCGGCTGGCCAGCTCCGGGGTCAACTCCTGCTCGGCGTCCATGGTGCTGATCCTTCGTAGAGGGGTTCAGGTAGGAGTCCAGCGTCGCGCGCCGCGCAGGGACAGACATCGCTGGTAGTGGTGGTCCTGCCCGGCGGCTGACTGCAGGCAGAGATACCTGCTGGCAGGGTGGCGGAGCGCGAAACCCCGGTCGGCGCATCGGCCTCATCACTGCCTGACCAGTACTACGAACGCGGCCGGCCCGGGTCGATCCGCGGGTACCCGGTGGTCCGGAGTACCTCGGTGATGTCGTAGAGCGACGTCGGCCCGGCGTCGGCGTACCCGGAGAGATCGAGCTGGTTGCTGCGGGCCCCTAATGTGGCAGCCAGTGCGTCCCGGACGGGGAGCGGGCTCGGCATCCAAGCGGCGACCGCGTTCCAGCGGCGGAATCCGGGCCCGAACTCGACTGCCTTCTCGAGAATCCCCAGCACGTCCTGCACCGCGATCGTGGCCAGGCTGCAGAACGGAACGTCGATCCGGCCAAGCGCTTCCGCGGAGACGGATGGGGTTCCTTCGGGCACGACGACGCCGAGGCGGAGTACCGTCATCGCGAGGTCGGGATCGAGTCGCTGGAGGTAGGCGCAGACCTCCTCCATCATGGCCTTCGACAGCCCGTACGCGTCGCGGGCGTCGCACGGATGGTCGGCCGGGATCGGGAGTTGCCGCGGTACGAACTCAGGTGACAGGCATCCGGTCGCCGCGATCGAACTGGCGACGACGAACCGCCTCACCCCGCGGTCCACGAGGTACCGCAGCAGCCGCCGCGTACCGACCACATTCACAGCCAGCCCGGCCTCCTCCGTGGTCCCACCGGTCACGGCAGCCAGATGCACGACGGCATCGATCGGATACCCGTCCAACCGCGCAAGGTCGTCGACCGAGGTGAAGTCGCCCTGGACCTCCGAAATCCCAGGCAATGCATCACCACTCGGCGCTCGCCGGGCAAGGGCGATCACCTTGTGCTGCTCGGAGAGCCGACGGATCAGGCGTGATCCGACGAACCCTGAAGCGCCGGTGACCAGAATGGCCGCCATCTCAGCTCCCGTCGTCGTCAGCTTGAAGACTAGCCATGTGATCTAGCCCTCACCCGGTGGTCTGCCGCAGTGCGACGACACAGGGTGGAGCCATGAACAAGGAACACCTCGCCCTGTGCTCTTCCGAAGGATGGATGACCTATCTCGGCACCCAGGTGGTGCCCTGGGCGATGGAACGGGTACCGCTCGGAGGTGAGCTGCTCGAGGTCGGTCCCGGTCCGGGCGCCGCGACCCGGGTACTGCGCGACCACTTCAGCGTGACCGCGATCGAGTACGACCCGGATCTCGCCGCGAAACTGATGGACGCGTACGCCGGCGACCCCGCAGTACGGGTCCGGCAAGGGGATGCGACGCAGCTCGACGAACCGGATGCGAAGTACGACGCGGCGGCGTGTTTCACGATGCTGCACCACATCCCGTCGCAGGCCGAGCAGGATCAGGTGTTCGCCGAGGTGGCTCGCGTACTGCGGCCGGGTGGCGTCTTCTTCGGCGTCGACAGCCTCGCCGGACCGGGGTTCTACCGCCTGCACGAGGGTGACATCTGCGTACCGGTCGACCCCGCGACCCTGGCCGAACGCCTGGAGGCAGCGGGTTTCGTCGATGTGGAGATCGCCGTCCGTGCCGAGGGGGTGCACTGGGTCTGCTCGACGCCGGAGCCGAACGGCGCGCGGGTGCAGGTGAAGCAGCCGTTCCTCAACACCTATGACACCGACGACTTCCGGCAGGGCATCGTCAACGACTGGGTTCCGCAACTGCTCGAGGTGACCGGGCTCGGGGACGATCCGCTGCACCTCGACGCCGGACCGACCGATGCCGCGGCGCCTTTGCGTGCTGCGGCCCCCCGGTTGACCATCGCGCAGTTCGACCCGACGTTCACGCCGGAGATCGCCGCGCGCTTCGCGGACAACGCCGCGGTCGAGGTGCTCGATGTCGATCCGACCTACCTGCCGTTCCCGGACGACCGCTTCAGCGCGGCGACGATCTTTCTCTCCTTGATGCACCTGCGCTCCACCCGCACCCAGGACGCCGTACTGCGTGAGTTGGTGCGCGTGCTCCGGCCAGGTGCGACCTTCGTCGGGCTGAATGCGATCGACGGCGGTCACTTCCGCGGCATGAACGCCCACGACCGGGCGGTCCCGATCGACCCGCTCACCTTCGCCGCCCGGCTGGAGCGGGCCGGCTTCGTCAACCCACGGATCGACTACTGGTCGTTCCCCCGCTTCTCAGCGCAAGCCCCACTCACAGGGCAGCGGTGACATCGATCTCCACGAGCTGCCCGGGAAAGCCGAGCTGCGCGACCCCGAGCAACGTACTGGCGGTCGTGAAGGCCGGTGCTAGCGGCGACTCGTTCAACTGCGTCCAGACCGCACTGAGCTCCTCGCGATCAGCGCTCACCACATAGATGACAGTCCGCACCACGTCCTCCGGCCGAGCCTGAGCCGATCCCAGCGCGACCAGGATGTTCCGGATCACCTGACTGGTCTGCCCCTCCAGCCCTCCAGCAGCCAGGTCCCCAGCCGAATCCAGCGGACATTGCCCGGCAAGAAAAACCAACTGATCGAAGGCCTCGACCTTCGTCACATGGTGATACCCAGGCGTCTCATGCAAACTCGAAGGATTACTACGCTCAACAATCACCCCCCGAGCCAACGCCACCACCGCACCCGGGTCAATCGGGTTTCTCGTTGTTCCACATCCGGAAGAGGATGCAGCGGCCGCTCTGGTCGAACGTCACCGTCCACAGGTTGGTGAACGTGCCGAGCTCCTTGTAGACACCGGTACCGCCGATCGCCGCGGTGTCGCCGGTGATCATCAGGATCGACCAGTCGAAGTCCCAGCCGCCCTGCTGCCAGTCCTGCCGGCTGAGCCAGCCCTCGACGATCGCGTCCCGCCCGATCCAGTCGGTCCGGTAAGGCCACTCGTGGTACTCGGCCTTGGGTGCGAACAGCGGCTTGATGTCCTTCGCCGCACCGGTCCGCCAAGCGTGCACGTAGCCCTCGACCCATTCCTTGACCTGCTGCTCGGTGACCATGCCGCTCACCCCTGCACCGTCGGACGGATCACGATCTCGTTCACGTCGACCTCCAGCGGCTGGGTGATCGCGTAGTTGATCGCGTCGGCGATGGCCTCCGGCGGGATCGCCACCTTCATCTGTTCCTCGACCGCCGCTCGGACGTCAGGGTCGCTGATGCCATCGCTCAGCTCGCTGCGGGTCAGCCCCGGGGTCACCACCGTGACCCGCAGGTCGCGGCTCTCCTGCCGGAGTCCCTCGGAGAGTGCGCGGACGGCGAACTTGGTGGCGCTGTAGACGGCCGCGGTCGGATCGACCCGCAGCCCGGACACGGACGAGATGTTCACGATGTGACCCGCGCCCTGCTGCCGCATGATCGGCAGCACCGCCGCGATCCCGTACAGCACGCCGCGCAGGTTCACGTCGATCATCTGGTTCCACTCGTCGACCTTCAGATCCCCTAGCGGCGACAGCGGCATCACGCCCGCGTTGTTGACCAGCACATCGACCCGCCCGTACTGCGCGTGCGCTGCCGCGACGAAGTCGGTCATGCTCTCCAGGCTCGTCACATCCAGCACCTGGTGGCCGGTACCGAGTTCCTTGCCGAGGGCAGCGATCCGGTCGATCCGCCGGGCACCGAGGAAGACCTGGTGGCCCGCAGCGGTCAGCCGGCGGGCCGTTGCTTCACCGATCCCGCTGCTCGCGCCGGTGATCAAGACAACCTTGTTGTTCATGACACCGAGCATGCTGCGCCGCCCTCCGCTGTGGCAGGCCGAGTCTTCCTGGGTGCAGCACACCTAGGATCAAAGGGTTCTTCCTAGGGTTGCGGCACCTAGGATCGATGATGTGAGTGATGAGCTGGGCGAGTTCCTGAGGGCGCGGCGGTCGCAGCTGAGCCCGGGGGAGGTGGGCATCCGGAGTGCGGGTGCGCGCCGGGTGACCGGACTGCGCCGCGAAGAGGTCGCCGTACTCGCCGGGGTCAGCGTGGACTACTACACCCGCCTCGAGCAGGGCCGGGAGCGGAATCCGTCGGGCCAGGTCGTCGACGCGATCGCGCGGGCCCTCCAGTTCGACGACGACGCTCGTTTGCACGCCTACCGTCTCGCCGGGCTGTTGCCCAAGCCGATAGCCGCGAAGGATGAGATCGACCCTGCTCTGCTGCAGTTGATGGACGCCTTCCCCACAGCCGTTGCCTACGTCATCAACCGACGCCTCGAGGTACTGGCCGCGAACCCGCTGGCGGACGCGCTGCTCTCCTCACTCGTGGATCCACGCAACATGCTGCAGACGCTCTTCCATGATCCCGCCGCTCGGGAACTGTTCGCGGACTGGCCGGACGTAGCCCGTGATTCGGTCGAGGCGTTGCGGCTGGCCTCGGGGGAGGACCCGGACGTCACCGCGATGGTCGAGGAACTCCTTGCCAGCAGCAAGGAATTCGCCGACCTCTGGCAGCAGCACGGGGTCAGCAACCTGGGCAGCCGGTCGAAGACCTTCAACCACCCGGAGGTCGGCCGGATCACCCTGACCTACCAGAACTTCGACGTCCAGGGCACCCCCGGCCAGTACCTCCTGGTCGGAACCGCGGCTCCCGGCAGTACTGATGCGGATTCTCTTGCCCTCCTGGGATCCCTGCACGCGCAAGGTGTGAAGCGAAGTACCTGAAGAACCACCGCGGCCCTGGGACGAAGGATCGTCTCAGGGCCGGGTGCGCAGTACGCGTCGAGCCGCGTGGCCGTACTGCGGGTAGTGCACGACAGGTGCGTCGTACGGGTCAGGCGACGAGTCGCTCCTCCGTGGAGGTGGAGAAGAGGTGGAGCTTGTCCGCGTCGGGGGCGAGATGCACGACCCCGCCCTTCTCGCTGTGCAGCCGGGTGCCGATCCGGGCGATGATCTGCTGGTTCACGCTCGTGTGCTCCGCGTTGCCGTAGAGATAGGCATCGGAACCGAGTTCCTCGATCACGGAGACCTTGACCGGCAGGCCTTCGTCGGCCAGGTGGAACGCCTCTGGCCGGATGCCGAGCATGAGGGTGTTGTCGTCGCCCGCCTTGGCGAGGATGTCACGCGCGATCGGCACCACGTAGTCGCCGATCTTGGCGCCACCGTCGACGATCTCCGCCTCGATCAGGTTCATCGCCGGTGAGCCGATGAAGCCGGCCACGAACAGGTTCTTCGGGCCGTCGTACAGATTCAGCGGGGTGTCGACCTGCTGCAGCAGACCGTCCTTCAGCACGGCGACCCGGTCGCCCATCGTCATGGCCTCGATCTGGTCGTGCGTGACATAGACCGTGGTGACGCCCAGCCGGTGCTGCAGCTCGGCGATCTGGGTGCGGGTCTGGACCCGGAGCTTGGCGTCGAGGTTCGACAGTGGTTCGTCCATCAGGAAGACCTGCGGGTCACGGACGATCGCGCGGCCCATCGCGACGCGCTGACGCTGACCACCGGACAGCGCCTTCGGCTTGCGGTCGAGGTACTCCTCGAGACCGAGCAGCTTGGCGGCGTCCTGGACGCGCTTGGCCCGCTCTTCCTTGTGCAGTCCCTGCATCTTCAGTGCGAAGCCCATGTTGTCCGCGACCGACATGTGCGGGTAGAGGGCGTAGTTCTGGAACACCATCGCGATGTCGCGCTCTTTCGGCGGACGGTGCGTGACGTCCTTCTCACCGATGTAGATGGATCCCTCGTTGACCTCTTCGAGGCCGGCCAGCATCCGCAGCGCGGTCGACTTGCCGGAGCCCGACGGGCCGACCAGCACCATGAACTCGCCGTCTTCGATGTCCAGGTCGAGCTTGTCGACAGCTGGCGCCTCGGTTCCGGGATACACCCGGGTGGCTCCCTTGAACGAAACAGTGGCCATCTCGTACTCCCTTTCCTCCGCCGGCAGGAACGTGCCGGACGATCCGTAGCAAAGGCTCCCAGGGTTTGGGTGTCTGGACCGATCGTACTTCGCTTTGGTGATGCATCAACAAAGGTTGCCGTGGCAGCAATCGGCCCGCACTAGTAATAGGCGCCGTCGGCGTGGATGGCATCCATCATCAGGTCGAGCAGGGCTGACACCGCCCGGCTCGGCAGCTTGCCACTCAAGGTGATCGCGGACAGCGTCCAGGTCAGCTCGGGACTGGTGAGCCGCAACGTGGTCACGCCCTCCAGCTTCTGCTCATCCAGCGTCGGTACTACGGCAACGCCCAACCCCGCGCGAACGTAGTCCGGCACTGTGGGCAGATCGGGGACCTCCACCTGCACCCGGCGTGGTTTCCCGGCGTTGTCGAAAGCGCGATCCACCTCGGTCCGGTTGCCGAATCCGCGCAGCAGGTCCACGAACCTCTCCCCGGCCAACTCGGTCAGCCTGACCTCTGACCGCCCGGCCAGTCGATGGTTCGACGGCACCATCACGACGAACGGCACGCTCGCGAGTTCCCTCGCCTCCAGGCCGCTCAGCTCTCCCCGGCTCAGCCCGACGAGAGCCACGTCGAGCCGGCCGTGCCGGACATCGTCCGCCAGCCCGCTCGACCCGGTCGGCGACGTGGTCACCTGGACCTCGACCAATGGGTACCGCTGGTGGAACGCACCGACCAGTACAGCCAGATCCAGCAGACCGAGCCGTGCCAGGGTGCCGATCCGCAGATTGCCGCGCAGGCCGGTCGAGGTCTCCTCGACCACGGCCCGGGCCCGGTCGAGCGCCTCGAGGGCGGCCTTCGCCTCGGGCAGGAGAGCTTCCCCGGCGGCGGACAGACTCACCTGGCGGGTGGACCGGTCGAACAGTGTCGTTTTCAGATCCGCCTCCAGGGCCCGGATCGCGGCCGAGATGGTCGACTGGACGGTGAACATCCGCTGGGCCGCGCGGGTGAAGCTCAGCTCCTCGGCCACCGCGACGAAGTACTCCAGCTGTCTCGTGTCCATGGCGGCAATTATCGATCCTCTCGATAAGACAACTCAAGAACATTCGTTGGACTCGATGGATCTCCACAGCCAAGCTGGACGTATGACAACAGCGACGGAGCTTCGGACAGTCCAGGCCGCCGGCTCCCGGGTACGGTTCACGCACGGCGCGGGCTTCTGGGTGATCGCCGCGGCCTTCCTCATCACGATGGCGTTCTCCACCGTGCCGACCCCGCTCTACGCGCTCTATCAGCAGCGCGACGGTTTCTCGGCGTTCATGATCACGGTCGTCTTCGCCACCTACGCGGTCGGCGTGATGGCCAGCCTGTACCTCGCGGGCCACATCAGCGACTGGCTCGGCCGTCGCCGGGTCGCCTTGCTAGCAGTGCTCGTTGAGGCGATCTCTGCGGTGATCTTCCTGGTCTGGAAGGACATCCCCGGGCTGCTGCTGGCGCGCTTCGTCTGTGGTGTCGGGATCGGCATGCTGACCGCGACCGCGACGGCTCACCTCTCCGAGTTGCGGCGGATCGCCCGGCCCGCGGAGGACGGCAGCCGGTCCGCGCTCATCTCGAGCATGGTGAACCTCGGTGGGCTCGCGTTCGGACCACTTGTCGGCGGGTTGCTGGCGCAGTACGGATCGCTGCCGTTGGATCGGCCGTACGAGGTGTTCCTGGTGCTGTTGCTGCTGAGCGCGATCGGGATCGCGCTGGTGCCGGAGACTGTGGAGCGCGCCGAGGAGCGTCCGGCGTACCGGCCGCAGCGAGTCGCGCTGCCGGCTGCCGCCAAGCCACTGTTCTTCGCCTCCGCCGGCGGCGCGTTTGGCGCCTTCGCGATCTTCGGTCTGTTCACTTCGCTGGCTCCGACGTTCCTGGCCGGCACGCTGCACGAGACGTCGCGGTTGGTTGCCGGGGTGGTGACGTTCGTGGTGTTCGCCGCAGGTGCGGTGAGCCAGGCGCTGTTCGTGCGCCTGAGTCGACAGCGCCAGTTGGGGCTTGGCATCGCGCTGATGTCGGTCGGTCTGGTCGCAGTAGCTGTCGGCGGCCTGCTGCCGAACCTGTGGTTGTTCGTCCTCGGTGGGGTGGCGGCGGGGGCCGGCGTCGGTCTGGTCTTCCGTGCCGCCGTCGCGACCGTCGCTTCCCTGGCCGACGCGGGTTCGCGAGGGGAGGTGCTCGCCGCGCTCTTCCTCACCGCGTACGCCGGACTCGCGGTACCGGTCCTCGCCATCGGAGTCGGGATCATCCTGATCCCGGACCAGCTGGCGCTGCTCATCTTCTCCGCCATCATCCTGGTCCTGGTCAACATCGCCGGCTTCCGGATGCTGCACGCAAACGCCCGCTAGGCCGGCGAGGCGGGCGCGGCCATGCACCTCGAGGTCGGACCGTACTCCGGGGTGTGGGCGTGCGAGGGCGGGCGGCTCTACTTCGACAGCACCTCGGGGTGCTACTGGGCGATCGACCGCAATCACCCGCCGGGCTGGTACTTCATCATCTACTCGTAGGCGACCCGCGCGGGTTAGGCGGCCGCGGCGCGGCGGTGGGCGGTGGGGCTGGTGCCGCGGACTCGTTTGAAGGCGACGCTGAGGGCGAAGGCGTTCGCGTAGCCGACCCGGCGGGCGATCGTCTCGACCGTGTCGGTGGTCTCGCGGAGCAGGTCCGCCGCCAGAGTGATCCGCCAACCGGTGAGGTACGACATCGGGGCTTCGCCAACCAGGGCGGTGAAACGCCGGGCCAGGCTTGCTCGCGATACCCGGGTGCGATCGGCCAGTTCGACAACGCTCCACGGATGCGCCGGATCTTCGTGCAGCAGGCGCAATGCGAGACCGACGACCGGATCACTCTGTGCCTGGTACCAGCCCGGGGCGTGCGACTCGGGCCGGGCGAACCAGGCGCGCAACGTGGTGATCAGCGCCAGGTCGAGCCACCGGTCGAGCACGCTCTGCTGGCCCGGCTCGTCGCGCTGGATCTCCCCCAGCACGATCTCCATCACCGGCCCGGCCACGTCCGCAGCCGGCACCACCAGCACCGGGGGCAATGCTGTCAGCAGTCGCCGGCTGACGTCGCCCTCCAGCTGATAGGTGCCGCTGACAACCATCGCCTCACCGTCCGGACGGGCGCCATAGGTGCGGACGCCGAGCCGGGCGCTGTAGTCGATAGGCGCCCCAGGCAACGGTTCGCAGATGCCGCCAGGGTGGATCCGCAAAATGGGTTCGGTTCCCGGTGCGTCCGCGACGACGTACGGCTCGGCTCCGCGGAGGACGGCGACGTCACCCTGCTCCATCCGGGCCGGCTCGAGGCCGTCCCGGAGGATCCACGCGGAGCCGCGGACCAGGGTCGCGAGCGCCAGCGGCGCCTCGTCGACGATGTGCACGCCCCAGGGCGGATCCAGGATGGTCAGGTTGAACACGCCGCCACGCGCGCGGGTGCCGGCCAGCAGGTCATCGAGGACGTCCATATCCGTCACTCTACCCCGGTGAGACGTTCGAACATGGAACTGCGGCGGACAACCATGGTTTGTCTCATTCGTTCACGGTGAACTAGAGCCATGACAACGACACCGATTCTCATCCTGGGTGGTAAGGGCAAGACCGGACGCCGAGTGGTCGAGCAGCTCGACGCTCGCGGGATCCCGGTCCGGCTGGCTTCGCGATCGAGCGAGCAGCGATTCGACTGGTACGACGAGGGCAGCTGGGACGGCGCGGTCGCCGGGATCGACACGGCGTACCTGGCTCCGCCGGTCGGACCGACCGGACTCGAGCAGGCCGGCAAGTTCATCAAGCAGGCGGCGGCTGAGGGTCTTCGCCGGGTGGTCCTGCTGTCCGGCCGCGGCGTCGGCAGCCCGGACCGCGAGTTCGCCGTCTACGAGAGCAGCGTCGCGCTGGAGCACGCGGTCCAGGACAGCGGCGCCGACTGGACCATCATCCGGCCCGCGTGGTTCATGCAGGGATTCAGCGAGGACTGGCTCCACGACCACGTCATGGCCGGCGAGCTCCGCTTGTCCGCCGCTGACGGCGGCGAGGCCTGGATCGACACCAACGACATCGGCGACGTGATGACAGCCGCACTGCTGGACGAGAAGCACACCGGCGAGATCTACTCGCTCTCCGGCCCGCGCCTGCTGACCCTGTCCGATGTCGCCGACGAACTCTCGGCCGTCACCGGCCGCCCGATCCGGTACGTCGACCTCGAGCCCGAGCAGCACGTCGCCGAGTTGGTCGAGTACGGCCAGACTCTGGAGGACTCGGAATCCGTCCGGGACCTGTTCGCGGTGATCCGCAACCACAAGTCGGAGTACCTGTCCGACGGCATCCACCAGGTCCTCGGCCGGGAGCCCCGCGACTTCAGCGACTGGGCTCGCGCGACGGCGAAGACCGGGGTGTGGTCGGCATGACGCTCACCAGAGTCCTCGTTTTCGCCGGCCTGACCGGCACCGCGCTGATGGGTGGCGTGTGTTTCGCCTTCGGCACCGCGGTGATGAGCGCTCTGGAGCGGATGTCACCCGGTCAGGGTGCGACCGCGATGAACCTCATCAACGTCCGGATCCAGAACCCGCTCTTCCTGCTGCTCTTCGTGGGGACAGCCCTGGTCTGTCTGACGCTGGCGGTGCTGGTGTTCGTCCAGGACACTTCAGGCAAGTGGTGGGTGCTGGCCGGTTCGCTGCTCTACCTCGTCGGCATGGTGGTCGTGAGCTTCGCGATCAACATCCCGCTGAATGACCAGCTCGCCACACTCGACCCGAACTCCGCGGCAGGCGCCGCCGAGTGGCAGAACTACCTGGCCAGGTGGACTCCGGCGAACAACCTCCGGGCGGCAGCCTGTGCCCTGGGCGTGATCGCCTTCGGCCTCGGCCTTGCCAGTGGATCCGCCTCCGCGGCCCATGCGAAGAACCAGCCCCCGGTTCCGACGTACCAGGCAGCCGTCTTCCACGGCACCCCGCAGAGGTGACCGTGAGAGGGCTCCGTCAGGCACTCGCCTGGCGGAGCCCTTGACGACGGTTACCGTGTCGTTTCCGCGAACTGAAGGGTCACCGTGATGGAGCAGATGGTGAAGGTGAACGGGGTCGAGTTGTGTGTGGAGACCTTCGGGGATCCCGCGGCGCCGCCGATCCTGCTGATCCACGGGGCGTCCGCGTCGATGGACTACTGGGAAACCCCGTTCTGCGAACGTCTCGCCGCCGGGCCGCGCTCTGTGATCCGGTACGACCACCGCGACACCGGCCGGTCGGTCCACTACGAGGCCGGCAAACCGGAGTACAGCGGGGACGAGCTGGTCAGCGATCCGCTCGGGATCCTGGACGCGCTCGGCATCGAACGGGCACACCTCGTCGGACTCTCGATGGGCGGGGGGATCGCGCAATCACTGGTGCTCGACCACCCCGACCGGGTCGCGTCCGTCACCCTCGCCGCCACCAGCCCGGGCGGACCCGGCGGCCCGTCGAATCCCGATCTGCCGCCGGCGTCCGACCGCCTCAAGGCCGCCTTCTCCACGGACGCACCGCCGACCGACTGGTCCGACCCAGTGGCTGCCCTGGACGCGCTGGTCGCGGACGAACGGCTCTTCGCCGGCACTCTCCCGTACGACGCCGAGGCGCGGCGCGCGTTCATCCTGGCCGTGATGAACCGGACGAACGACCTCGCGGCGGCGATGACGAATCACTGGATCCTCGACAGTTCCGGTGCACCGACCAGGCCGCGGCTGGGGCAGATCGCAGTACCGGCGCTGGTCCTGCACGGGACCGAGGATCCGCTGTTCCCGCCCGGGCACGCGGAGGCGATGGCGCGGGAGGTTCCGGGTGCGCGGCTCGTGCTGCTGGAAGGCGCCGGCCACGAGTTGCCCGAGCCGACCTGGGACGTGGTGATCCCCGAGATCCTCGCGATCACCAGCGCCTGAGTTTCCTCGATCGGACCCTGTCCGCCCGGTACGGTGGCCAAGGTGATCACCATCGAGCGTGTAGTCACCGTGGACCGACCCGTCGAGACCGTTTTCGCCTACTTGTCCGACTTCGAGACCACGGTCGAATGGGAGCCTGGCACCGTCTCGACGGTGAAGGTGTCGGGTGACGGGGGCGTGGGCACGAAGTACGCGAACACCTCGTCGCTCGCCGGGCGGCAGACGGAACTCGAGTACGTCGTACAGCGGTTCGAGCCGGCGCAGCTCTTCCAGGTGCGCGGCGAGAACAGGTCGGTGAACGCGCTCGGCACCTTGACGCTCCGGCCGACCGGAGACGGCACCGAGGTGACCTACCGGGCCGAGGTCGAGTTCAAGGGCGTGACCAGGCTGCTCGAACCGCTGTTGAAGCCCCAGCTCAAGAAGCTCGCCGACGACACTCAGCAGGGCATGCACAAGGCGCTGCAGAATCTCTGAAGGCTCTTGGTAGAGCAGGCTCTACTGCAGGGCCGGGCCACAGCAGGATGGTCCGGGAGTTCGGATCCGGAAAGGGTAGGAATCACCTGATTCCGACCTTCCCGGAGGATCTCGATGAAACGCCACGGTCGGCTCCCCGCCGCCTTGATCACCACGGCCGCCCTCGCCGCCGCAGCCCTCTTCACCGTGCCCCACTCTGCTGCCGCAGCTCCTCCCGCCCCGCAGGCAACGGTTGCTGTGAGCAAGGATCCGGTGCCGGCGCTGACCCGGGCCGCCTCTCCGTTGCGGTCGACCGAACCTGGTGGCGATCTTCGGGATCTGCGGCCGCTTGCGTCGATGGTTGGCGCCGCCTCTGTGGTCGGGGTGGGGGAGGCGACCCACAACTCGCATGACTTCTTCACGCTGAAGCACCGGATCTTCCAGGCGCTCGTCGAGCAGAAGGGCTTCACCACCTTCGCGCTCGAGGCGAGCTGGAGCACCGGCCTCAGCCTCGACCGGTACGTGGTCAGCGGCGTCGGCGATCCGCGCGAGATCATGCGGCGCGAGTTCCAGGACTCCTACCTGTTCTGGAACGTGCAGGAGTACCTCGACCTGATCGAGTGGATGCGCAGTTACAACCAGACCCACGCACGCAAGCTGCACTTCGTCGGTGACGACCTCGGCTACGTCGGGCCCGAGACGATCGGCCGCGTGACGGACTACGTCCGCAAGACCCGGCCGGCACTGCTGCCCGGGATCACCCGCCTGTACTCCGGGATTCCCGTCGAAACCGAGGTGGCTCCCTGGACCGCCGCCTACTTTGCGAAGGAGGTGCCCGAGCGGCTGAAGATCGAGGCGGCCGCGCGACAGGCCGTAGTACTGGTGGATCGTTGCCTGCGAGTCCGGAGCGGACGTGGGCGTTGCAGCATGCGCGGGCCGTCTGGCAGGTGGCGAAGCTGTACTCCTTCGATGTCGAGGACCCGGCGGCGGTGTTGCCCCAGGCGATGCTGTTCCGCGACCAGGTGATGGCGGAGAACGTCACGTGGTGGACCAGAACAACCGGGGGCAAGGTCGTGCTGTCCGCGCACAACGGGCATGTCACGGTGAAGTCGACGATGCCGGCGGAGTATCCGAAAGCGCAGGGCGAGTTCCTGCGTGAGGAACTCGGCCGGCGCTACGTGAGTGTCGGGCTGAGCTTCGACCACGGCTCCTTCAACGCGCGCGACACCGAGGATCCGCAGGGCGCGACGCGGACGTTCACGCTCGGCCCGGCGGCGGAGGGGAACAACGAGTACACGCTGGACAAGGTGCCCTACGACGACTACCTGGTCGACCTCCGCACCCTGCCCCGCAGTACGCGCTCGTGGTTGCAGGTCGCTCGTTCCACTCGCGACATCGGCACCGGCTACCCCATGCCGGATATCCCGGTCGCCCTCGCCACGTCGTACGACCTCCTCATCCACCTCAACCACGTCACAGCCGCCGACCTCCTCTCCTGACAACGCGTTGCGTCCGAAGAACTGGAGGGACGTCGCTCCAGTTCTTCGGACGCAAGCAGTCAGGTCAGCGGGAGAGTCAGTCGGCGGAGCGGAGCATGGTGCGGATGCCGACGAAGAGGCCGAGGGCGGCGGTGACGAAGGCGGCCACCCAGCCCCACAGCACCGCGCTCGACACCACCTCGCCGGCGAACAGCGTGCGCTCGGCCTCGACCAGGTACGACAGCGGGTTGAACTTCGAGGCGACCTGCATCCAGTCGGGACCGGTCTCCAGCGGCAGCAGCATCCCCGACAGGATCATCAGCGGGAACAGGAACGTCTGCTGCACCATCCAGAACATCCAGTCCTGCTTGCGTACCGCGATCGCCAGCGCGTAGCTGAACGATCCGAGCCCGACCCCGAAGACAGCGAGCAGCGCCAGCCCGATGATCGCGCCGTCGAGATGCAGATCGAAGCCGAACGGCGTCATCACCGCGATCACGACCACCGCCTGCCCGAACAGCGGCACCATCTCCTTCAGCGCCCGCCCGATCAGCAATGACGAGCGGGACAGCGGCGTAACCATCATCCGTTCGTGCGCGCCGGTCTGGAACTCGAACAGCAGGTTCGACCCGGTCGCCGAGGTACCGAACAACGTCGTCATCACCAGGATCGCCGGCACGAACCACTGCCAGACCCCACCGTCGAGCGACCCGCCCATCGACCCGGCGAGCAGCGGCCCGAACAGCGCCAGGAAGAACAGCGGCTGGATCATCCCGAACAACAGCGAGAACGGATCCCGCAGTACCGGCTTGAGCTCCCGGGTCATCACGATGCCGACATCGCGGACCAGGCTGCGCCGCGCGGTCGCGGGTGCGTCGATCTGGATCTGGGAAACAGTCAGGGTGGTCATGCTGCGGCCTTTCCGTTGGCGTCGGCCTCGCGCAGGCTGCGGCCGGTCAGATTGAGGAACACGTCGTCGAGGGTCGGTCGATGCACCTGCGCGGCAGCCACCGGTACGCCGTACTGGTGTGCCGCGCCGAGCAGGATCGGCAGGGCCGCGGGTCCATCCGTGACCCGCACGGTCAGGCGGTCGCCGCCGGTCTCCAGATCCTTTGCCCCGGGCAACTTCTCCGCCAGCTCGCGGAGCCGGGCCTGGTTGCCAGGAGCAACGGTGAGGATCAGCTGATCGCCGGCCAGCTTCTTCTTCAGGGCGTCGGCGGTGTCGTCCGCGATCACCTCGCCGTGGTCGACCACGACCACCCGCTCGGCCATCGAGTCGGCCTCGTCCAGGTAGTGGGTGGTGAGCACGATCGTCATCGAGTACTGCTCGCGCATCCGCAGGATGTGGTCCCACAGGTTCGCCCGGTTCTGCGGATCCAGGCCGGTCGAGGGCTCGTCCAGGAACAGCAGTCCCGGCGCGTGCACCAGGCCCATCGCGACATCGAGGCGGCGACGCTGGCCGCCGGACAGATCGGAGACCTTGCGCTGGGCCAGGTCCTTCAGTTCGAGCGACTCCAGCAGTTCGTCGGTCCGTCGCCGCGCGGAGCGCCGGTCGAGGCCGTAGATGACGCCCTGGCCGAACAATTCGTCGCTGACCCGCTGGGAATGCCCGGCGCCGTTGCCCTGACCGACGTACCCGATCTCGCGGCGGACCCGGCTCGGGGCGGTGCTGACGTCGTACCCGGCGACCGTCGCGGTCCCGGAGGTCGGGGCGATCAGGGTGGTGAGCATCCGCAGCGTGGTGGTCTTGCCGGCGCCGTTCGGGCCGAGGACGGCGACGAGTTCGCCCGGTTCGACGTCCAGGCTGATGCCGCGGACCGCGTGCACGGTCTCGGTACGGCTCACCACGAAGTCCTTGGTGAGCTCTCGGGTGCTGATCACGGGCTGTCTCCTTCTCCTTGAGCCTGGTTCGGCTGGTGAGGTCGACATTTCCAGCAATAGAGGACAGGTTCTGGCCGTTACTCGTGGCAATCTGAAGTCATGTCCGAAACCTCGGCTCGACTCCTCTCGTTGCTGTCCCTGCTCCAGGCGCGCCGCGACTGGCCGGGTGCCCTGCTGGCCGATCGGCTGGAGGTGAGCCCGCGCACGGTCCGCCGCGACGTGGACCGGCTCCGCGACCTCGGCTACCCGGTCCGCGCGACCAAGGGCCCGGACGGTGGCTACCGCCTGGACGCGGGCGCGGACCTGCCGCCGCTGCTCTTCGACGACGATCAGGCGATCGCGGTCGCCGTCGCCCTCCAGACCGCGACCACCACGGTCACCGGTATCGAGGAAGGCGCCTTGCGCGCGCTCGCCACGGTCCGCCAGGTGATGCCGGCGCGACTCCGCCAGCGGGTCGACGCTCTCCAGGTCACCACGGTCGACAAGTACGCCGACACCCGCCGTACGAAGGTGGACTCCGAACACCTGATCGCGATCGGTACTGCGCTGCGCGCCTGCGAGGTGCTTCGTTTCGACTACGCGTCACCCGGTGCGTCGACGGACGAGTGGGTGCCGCCCCGCCGGGTGGAACCGCATCACCTGGTCACGTGGGGCGGCCGGTGGTACCTGGTCGCGTTCGACCTCGAGCGGAACGACTGGCGTACGTTCCGGGTGGACCGGATGCTGCCGAAGACCCCGACCGGTCCGCGCTTCACCCCGCGCGAACTCCCCGCGCCCGACGTCGCGACGTACATCTCGTCCAAGTTCAAGAGCCAGGACCAGTGGCCGTGCCGCGGCGAGGCGATCCTGCAGGCGAAGGCCGCCGACATCGCCCGCTGGGCCGGCCGCGACGCGATCGTCGAGGAGATCACCCCGACCAGTTGCCGCCTGATCCTGCGCGCCTGGTCCTGGAACGGCCTGGCCGCCACCTTCGGCATGTTCGAGTGCGACCTGGACTTCGTAGGCCCCGCCGAACTGAAAACCGCCGCCACGCACCTAGCCACCCGCTACACCAGGGCTGCCTCGTGAACTCCCAACAGATGAACGAGCACATCGCGTGCGAGGCCGGCGCGTGGCGTGAATGGCTGAGCACCAACCATGACCGCATCGACGGGGTCTGGCTCGTGCTGGCCAAGAAGGGGGTGACTTCACCGACCAGCCTCAGCTATGACGAGGCTCTGGAAGAAGCCCTCTGCCACGGCTGGATCGACGGTCAGCGGATGGCCAGGGACGAGACCACGTTCTGCCAGCGGTTCACGCCGCGCCGGTCCCGGAGCAACTGGTCCCTGCGCAACGTCGGCATCATCGACCGACTCCAACGCGAGGGCCGAATGCATCCGGCCGGCACGGCGGAGGTGCGCCGTGCCCAGGCAGACGGCCGGTGGAACGCGGCGTACGGCGGATCCGCGCTGCGGGAGGTGCCGGAGGATCTGGCGGCTGCGCTGGCCGCGGAGCCGCGGGCCAAGGCGATGTTCGACATCCTCACCAGCAGGAACCGGTCAGCCATCCTCGTGCGCCTCTACGCCACCAAACGAGCCGAGACGCGGTCCCGCTGGATCGAGCGGTACGTCGACCAACTTGCCCGCGGCGAAACCGTGGTTCCCCAGAAACGACAGCTGCCGGACTGAGGCCCGCTGGCGATGACAGGCGTCAACTGCGGGGAGTGGTGAGGGAGAGGAACCCGCCCCGAACGCGAGAAGTCAGGAGGAGTACAGAACGGGGTTCAACGGTGACGAGACCAGCTCGCCGGCCGCGTTGCCCGGCATCCAGGTGGCGAGATCGGTCTCCTGGAACGTGTTCACCGGCGGCGCGATCTGCATCTCCGCGTCGACGTAGATGATCGTCATCACGCGTCGCGGTACGCCGGTCCGGTTGGCCGCCGCATGGTGAAACGTCCAGCCGAGGTGGTAGCTGACCTCGCCCAACTCGTAAGGCTCGACCACTTCCGGGAACGCCTGCTCGCCCAGAGCGTCCTGCAGCACGCGCTCCGATTCGTCACTGATCGGCAGATTCCGCCCGTGCTCGAACGTATGGCTGCCCGCGGCGAACGCCAGCGGACCCATCTCCATCGGCGTCTCCTGCAGCGGGATCCACACGGTCACGCACCGGTCGGTCGCGAACGGCCAGTAGTACTGGTCCGCGTGCCAGGGCGTCACCCCGCCGCCGGACTCCTTGTAGAGGGCCTGGTCGTGGTAGAGCCGGACCGACATGACCCCGAGCAGTGCTGCCGCGATCTTCGCCAGTCGCGGCGACGACACGAACTCCAGCACCTGCTCGCTGTCCTGCCACAGGTTCATCACCTGCAGGAACGCCTTGCCGTAGGTATCGCGCTCCTCGATCGGCAGGTGCTGGGTGTTCAGCTCGATCACCTTGCCGGTGATCTCAGGCTCGTACTGCGCGATCGTGGCCGGGCTCAGCACGTTCTTCAGCTTCACGAACCCGTGCTCCGCGAACTGCGCGGCCGCGGTACGGGCCAGTGGGTAGTCCAGCTCGAGCTCAGTCCCGGCAAGCGTCATCCCACCAGGGTCGCGGCGGTCCCTAGCCTTGTAAAGGTGGATGAGCGATCAACTTTCGCCCACCCCTAGCGCCTAGTTCGCGAACCGGTCAAGGGCCTGCAGCACCAGATCCGTGCCCGTTCCGTGGCCCCCGTCCTCGACCAGGTGCAACTCGGCATCCGGCCAGGCCTGAGCCATCTTCCAGGGGATGTCGGCCGGACTGCTGAGGTCCAGCCGGCCGTGGATCAGCACCCCGGGGATTCCCGCCAGCTTGCCGGCGTCCCGCAGCAGCGCGCCATCCTCGATCCAGGCCGCATGACCCCAGTAGTGCGTCACCAGTCGCGCGAACCTCAACCGGAAGACCGGATCCTGGTACCGCGGATCCGGCTTGTAGGCGGGATGAGTCGCGATATGCGTGTCCTCCCAGTCGCACCAGTCCCGGGCAGCCTTCTCGCGCACCGCCGGGTCCGGATCATGCAGCAGCCGGCTGTACGCAAGAGCCAGATTCCCGTCCCGCTCACTCGCCGGTACGCCGTCGCGGAAGCGGGCCCATTCCTCCGGGAAGACGCGACCCATGTCCCGCGTGACCCACTCGACCTCGCGGGCGGTGGTGTTCGTGACGCTGAACAGCACGATCTCCGACACCGATCCGGGGTGCTGCTCCGCATAGGCGAATCCCAGCGTCGCTCCCCACGATGCACCGAGCAGCAGCCACTTCTCGATGCCGAGGTGTTCCCGGAGTTTCTCCATGTCCGCGACCAGGTGCCAGGTGGTGTTGGTGCTCAGATCCACCTCGGCTCCGGCGGCGTCCGGCGTACTCCGACCGCAGCCGCGCTGGTCGAACAGCACCACCTTGTACTGCGCTGGGTCGAAGAACCGTCGCCACGACGGACCGGCCCCGGAGCCCGGTCCACCGTGCACCACGACCGCGGGTTTCCCGTCGGGATTGCCGCAGACCTCCCAGTAGACGAGCTGCCCGTCGCCGACCTCGAGCATCCCGTGGTCGTACGGCTCGGTCTCCGGATACATCGGGCCCTCCCTCACGCACCGATATAACAGTGCTGTTAGAGTTCTACCATGGACGGCGCGCTCGGTACTCAACTGCGCCACGTGCTCGAACTGCTCGACGGGGACGTGGCCAAGGTCTACCTGGAGCTCGGACTGCCGGAGTACCGGCCGCGGTTCTCGCCGATCGTCCGCACACTCGTTGCCGAAGGCCCCTTGTCGATCCGGGAACTGGCGAGCGCGGTGGGAGTGACGCACTCGGCCGCGAGCCAGACGGTCGCTCAACTGGCGAAAGCGGGGTTCGTGAGTCAGGAGCCGGGTGCGGACGCCAGGCAGCGAATCGTCCACCTCACCGACAAGACCCGCGAACTGCTGCCCACCATCGAGGCCGAATGGCAGGCAACCACGGCCGCGATGACAGCACTCGACCAGGAACTCTCCGCCCCGCTGTCCGTCATCCTCAGCGAGATCATCGCCGCCATCGAACGCCGCCCCTTCCGCGCCCGCATCGCCGACCACACCTGACTCAGAGGACGCCGGTGTAGGTGAGGGCGAAGGTTGCGCAGGGGAGGAGGAAGAGGGAGGCCAGGATGATCACGCTTCTGAACGGCCGGCCGGGTCCGATGAAACGCCGGTACGCCGCGACGAGCACGGGGACCATCACGATCTCCAGGGCGAGCATGCTCCGGGGTATCACGTCGCCGAGCGCGGCGAGTAGTACAGACAGCCCGGCGGCCGCGATCCACGCGATGAAACCTAGCCGGTACGTCGTACTGGCGCCGAGGCGGACCGCGATCGTCTGACGGCCGGCCGCACGGTCGGCCTCCAGATCGGCGAGCGTCGTCGGCAGGTAGAGCCCGATCGCGGCCAGCGTCCCTTGCAATGCCATCACCCACGGGAAGTCGCTGAGGTCAGGGGAGACCGCGGCCCAGCCGGCCAGTGGTCCAAAGGTGCCCAGGGCAAGGGAATTTACCGCGACGTCGAACCCGGCGCGGGTCTTCAGTCTGACCGGCGGCACGCTGTAGGCCCAGCCGAGGATCAACGCCAGCAGGACGCCGAGCGTGAAGACCCAGCCGACATAGAGGCCTGCGGCAAGGGATGCGAGGCCGGCAACGACCGAGATTCCCTTGGCGGTCTCCACCGACACCCGACCGTCGAGCAACGGCGACTTCGACTTGCGCGGATTCAGCAGATCGCCGGGCAGGTCGTACGCGTCGTTGATCGCCAACACGGCCAGCCACAGCAAGGGACCCATCACCACAGCACCGACGGCAAGCCGCGGCCAATCCTCGACCGGCGGCACCAGCCGATGCGTGGCCAACAGGATCCCGACGTAATACGGGACCACCGAGACAACCCAGAACGCCGGCCGCCCAACCGCCAGCACATCCCGAACCCGCCCAGCCGCACTTCGTTCGACTCTCGGCACCAGCAGTGTGGTCACGTGAACCACACTGCTCCTACCGAGCCCCGGCGGCATCCCTCCACCGGGTGAGCCCTCTCACTCCCAGGCGTGGATGTGCGCAAGAACACCGATCTCGAGCGCGACCCAGACGCCACCGTCGGGTGCGACAGCCAGGCCGTGCGGCTCTGACTCGGCGCCGAGATCAACCTCGGCCACGACCGAGCCGTCGCGGTCCAGGCGCGCCACCGATCCGGATCCCCACAAAGTGACCCAGCATCCACCGTCGGGCGTCGCCGCCACAGCGTGCGGTTTCGACGAGCGGTCTGGCAACGGGAACTCGGTCAGCACACCGTCCTGATCGATCCGCCCCACCTGGCCCGCGAGCAGTTCGACGAACCAGACGGCATCCGGGCCGACGCTGATCCCCACCGGCCCGGCCTGCCCTGTCGGCAAGGGGTACGTCGTCACCTCGCCGTCCAGCGACATCCTCGCGATCGCGTTCGCCTGGTTCAGAGTGAACCAGAGCTCGGGTCGCTCCGGGGTGGCGGCGATGTGAGCGGGGAACCCGCCGGCGACACCGATCGCGAACTCCGTGACCGACCCGTCCAGGCTGATCCGCCCGATCTTGTCCGCGCCCATCAGCGTGAACCACAGTGCGTCGTCCGGGCCGATACACAGCCCGTACGGCGATCCGCCGTCGCTAAGCACCGGGTACGACGAGACCACGCCGCTCGAGTCGATTCGGCCGATCTGGTTGTCACCGTTGCGGGTGAACCAGACGGCGTCGTCCGGGCCCGTCACGATCACGCTGGGACGGCTGCCACTCGCGTCCAGGTCGAACCGCTCCACCTCATTGCCCTCGGCAACGCGCGTGACCACACCGGTGTGCACCAACGTTGTCCACACCTCCGGCGCGGAACCACCCGGGCGCAACGCCACGCCGTACGGACCTTCGTTGCTGTCAGCAACCTTCAGTTCAGTGACCGGCAAGGGTGCTCTCTCCTTCAGGCTGGCGAGGTTCGGACGCCGCCCAGAGAATCACGACCGCCTTTCCCAAGTCCACCTGTACTAGTGTCCCGTGTCGGAGCACTAGGCTGCAGTAGGGATGAAGGAGGCCGCGGTGGCTGGACGGTTGACGGATGAGATTGTGCTGATCACCGGGGCTGCCCGGGGGATCGGGCGTGCGATTGCCGCGAAGGCCGTCGAGGAAGGCGCCGCGGTCGGGTTGCTCGACGTACTGGCCGATGAGCTCGCCGCGACCACCGAGAACCTGCGGAAGACCGGCGCGCGGGTCTTCTCCGCCGTCGGCGATATCACCGACGAGACCTCCGTACGCCGGGTCGTGGATCAGGTGGTCGCCGAGCTCGGACCGGTTACGATCCTCGTCAACAACGCCGGCAAGAACTCGTACGCCGACGCGACCACGATGACGGTCGAGGAGTGGGACTCCGTCTTCGACGTGGACCTCAAAGGCGCCTGGCTGATGGCGCGCGCCGTTCTGCCCGGGATGATCGAGTCCCGGCAAGGCTCGATCGTCAACATCGCCTCGATCCACTCGCACCTCACCACCGCGGGCATGTTCCCGTACGCCGCGGCCAAGTCCGGCCTGGTCGGGATGACCCGCAGCCTGGCGCTCGACGTGGCACCGCACAACATCCGGGTGAACGCGGTCAGCCCCGGCTTCATCGCCACCGAAGGCCTCGAGCAGTTCTTCGAAACCATGCCAGGCGCCCGCGAAGCCGCCCTCCAGGTCCACCCCCTCGGCCGCATCGGCACCCCCGAAGAAGTCGCCGAGGTCGTCTGCTTCCTCGCCTCCCAAGCAGCCACCTTCGTCACCGCCGCCAACTGGTCCATAGACGGCGGCCTAACCGCCCGCTACGCCTGACCCCACCGAGCTTCCCCATCCCGAACGCCGCCACCGCTTTCCACTGACCAGCCGAAAGGGCGCAACGTACTGCCTGAACGGTCGAAGAAGTGGGTCTCTAACAGGGCTCTAACGGGGGTTTATGGAACTGGTCCCGTGGGCTCTAACGGGTTTCTGACTGGCGTGTTTTGTCGTGCATTCTGGGGCGCGTGACCTCCACTGAAGCGCTCGCAGTCCCCGCCTCCGTCGATGGGCCCGGCAAGCAGGCTCCCGTGGCCCGGGGCGCCAGAGGGTGGCTGCTGAAGCACCGTGTCCAGCCCGTCGGACCCGAGGCCGGTGAAGGTCACGCGACGCCGCACTCGTGGTGGAAGGTGATGTGCCTGACCGGCGTCGACTACTTTTCGACGCTCTCCTATCTGCCCGGTATCGCGGCCCTTGCCGCAGGTGCCTTATCCCCGCTGGCGACGCTGCTGATCGTGGCGCTGACCCTGCTGGGGATGCTGCCGATGTATCGACGGGTGGCCAAGGAGAGCCCGCACGGTCAGGGCTCGATCGCGATGCTGGAGAACCTGCTGCCATTCTGGCGCGGCAAGCTGTTCGTGCTGGTACTGCTCGGATTCGTCGCGACCTCATGGATCATCACCATCACGCTGTCATCGGCCGACGCGACCGTGCACCTGGTCGAGAACCCCATCGCGCCCGACTTCCTGCATGGCCAGGAGGTCCTGATCACCGTCGTACTGCTGCTGATCCTGGGCGGCGTGTTCCTGCTCGGTTTCAGCGAGGCGGTCGGCGTCGCCATCCCGCTGGTGGCGATCTTCCTCGTCCTGAACGCGGTGGTGGTAGCCGTCGGCCTGTACGACGTGATCGCGGAGCCGGGCGCATTCTCCGCCTGGGTCGACGCGCTGACCGAGGGACGGAACGGATTCGGCGGGGTCATCGGGCCGGCTGTCGTCGCGTTCCCGCTGCTGGTGCTCGGCATGTCCGGCTTCGAGACCGGCGTCAGCATGATGCCGCTGGTCGCCGCCGACGGCCAGACAGCCGAGGAGCGGTTGGCCAGCCGGATCCGCAACACCAAGAAGCTGCTGACGGCCGCCGCGCTGATCATGAGCGTCTACCTGCTGGCCACGAGCTTCATCACCACCGTGCTGATCCCGGCCGACGAGTTCGAACCAGGCGGTGAAGCGAGCGGTCGCGCGATGGCGTACCTCGCCCATGAACACCTCGGCGAGGTGTTCGGTACGGCCTACGACCTCAGCAGCGTGCTGATCCTGTGGTTCGCGGGTGCCTCGGCGATGGCCGGCCTGATCAACATCGTGCCGCGGTATCTGCCGGCGTACGGGATGGCGCCGGAATGGGGCCGGGCCGTGCGTCCCGTCGTCCTGGTCTACACGGCCATCAGCGTGGCGATCACCATCGCGTTCGGGGCCGACGTAGACGCCCAGGCCGGTGCGTACGCGACCGGGATCCTGGTGATGATGGTGTCCGGCGCCATCGCCGTCACCATCTCCGCAGGCCGTCGCGGGCAGCGTCGCCAGACGCTCGCCTTCACGGTCCTCACCCTGGTCCTGCTGTACGCGCTGGTCGAGAACATCATCGAGAAGCCCGACGGCATCGCGATCTCCGGGCTCTTCATCGCCGGCATCGTCGTCGTCTCGCTGATCTCCCGGGTGTCGCGCACCACCGAACTGCGCGCCGACCGGATCGAGTTCGACGAGACGGCACGCCGGTTCCTGACCGACTCGATCAACACCGACGGCACCCTCAACCTGATCGCCAACAAGCGTCAGGCCGGCGACGAGGCGGAGTACTCGGCCAAGGAGGCGGAGGTTCGGGCGATGGACCCCGTGCCCGGACACACCGACATCCTGTTCCTCGAGATCGACGTGGTCGACCCGTCCACCTTCAGCGACGTACTTCGCGTCGAGGGCGTCGAGGTGGACGGCTACCGGATCCTGCGAGCCCAGAGTCCGGCGGCGCCGAACGCGATCGCCGCGATCCTGCTCACGCTGCGCGACACCACCGGAATCCGGCCGCACTGCCACTTCGAATGGTCCGAGGGCAACCCGCTGAGTCACCTGCTCCAGTACCTCATCCTCGGCCGCGGCGACACGGCCCCGGTGGTCCGCGAGATCATCCGCCAGCACGAACCCACCCCCGCCAACCGCCCAGCCATCCACGTCGGCTGAGCCCACTATCCTCACGACGTGACCGACCTCAAAACGGCACTCTGGGCCCACCTGCGCGGCAGCCGGTCGACAATGCTGGCGAAGGTCGACGGCCTGTCGGAGTACGACCTGCGCCGGCCGCTGACGCCGACCGGAACGAATCTGCTCGGCCTGGTCAAGCATCTGGCCGGTGAGGAGTACGGGTATCTCGGGGAGTCGTTCGGCCGGTCGCCGGCCGAACGACCGTCCTGGTTCCGGGACGACCCCTTCACCGAGATCGACCTGTGGGCGACGCCGGATGAGTCGAGCGACTACATCTTCAGCGTCTACCGGCAGGCCTGTGCTCATGCCGACGCAACGATCGGCGAGCTCGAGCTGGACAGTCCGGGTCAGGTGGCGCACTGGTCGGAGGAGACCCGGGAGACGACGCTAGGGGTGTTATTGATCCGGATGGCAGGCGAGACCGCGCAGCACGCGGGCCATGCCGACATCATTCGCGAACTGATCGACGGCCGGATCGGCACCGATGGGTCCGTCGCCGCGGATCCGGAGTTCTGGGCGGACCGGCGACTCGAAGTACAAGCAGTCGCCGATCTCTTTCGGTGACGGACGTCAGCCGGGTGGGCCGGGGTTGTAGGCGCAGGAGTCTGCGAGGTCGGCCGCGGCGGTCGTCGTCGAGGTGGGCCGGTCGGTCGGCTTGACCACGGGCGTGGAGGTAGGCGTCGGCGTGGACGGGCGGGCGGCGGGGTGTAGGGCTTGGTTGACGATCTGGCGCATGCCGGCGTAGTTCGGGTTGCGGCCGTTGGGGAAGTTCTTCTTCTTGTTCAGGTCGATGTTGGTGATCTTGGCCGACTTCACCTTCTGCCCCAGGGTGACGAAGTTGCCGAGCATCGTCTGCGGTACGTCGGTGCGGATCAACTGCTCGCCGGCCGCGGCGATCTCGCGGTAGTGCGTCAGGACGTTCTGCGGCGTTGCGCGTTCCACGATCGCCTTGATCGTGCACCGTTGCCGCGCCTGCCGGGCGAGGTCCGCGGTCGGCACCTTGTAGCGCCCCCGCGCGAACCACAGCGCGTCGAACCCGTTCAGCCGCTGGTCCGCCCCCGGCTGCAGGTACCGCCCGGGCTCGATCCCCTTGTCGTCATCACCACCGACCGGTACCGGGTAGTTGATGTTCACCGTGATTCCGCCGAGCGCCTCCACCATCTGCTCGAACCCGGACAGGTTGACCTGCAGGTAGTAGTGCAGCTTCAGCCCGAGCGCCTCGCCGACCGACTGCTTCAGCGCATCGGCTCCCTGGTTGTCCGACTCAAGTACGCCGTCGTGGTACCGCGGGATATTCCGGTACATCGCGTCCAGGTAGAACTCCGACTGCTCCACATCGCCCTTCCGCGGATCCCAGTATCCGGTCGGATAGAACTTGTAGAGCGGCGAGTCCTTCGGGAACGGCATCCGCATGAAGTTCCGCGTCATCGAGATCAGCGCGGTATCTCCGGTCCTCGTATCGATGCTCGCGACCATCACCGTATCCGCGCGAGCACCCTCCCGCCCGTCGCCCTCGTCTGCGCCGAGCAACAGCAGGTTGAGCCGGGGGAGCGACGCCCACGGATCCTTCTTGTCGAGCTGCGGCCGGGTCGCGCTCTTCGAGTTGCCACCCGCGAACACCTTCGTCACCAGGCTGCGTTGCGCGACGAGATTCTGCGCGCCCAGCGCCGAACCCGACACGACCGAGAAGCACACCAACCCGACCACCAACGCGCCGAACATCCGCGCCGCCAACCCGGATTGCAGCGGCCGCAACATCTTGTACGACGTGACGAGCACCACGACCACGACGAGTCCCAGTACCGCGACCCCGGCGGTCATCCCGAGCAGGATGTCCGGGTCGAGCGCCCACTTGATCACGTCCTCCCGCCGGACCATCCCGAGATAGACGGCTCCACCGAGCAGCGTGAGGCTGATCCCGGTGACCAGGGTTCCGACGCGGGCCCGCCCGGCCACCAGGTACGCCGTACCGGGTAGAAGTGCACCGAAGACCGCGATCAGAAGGGCAGCTAGCGCGGACCGTTGCCGGGCCGATCTGGGCTTGGCTCGCCGGGCGCTCGAGCTTCTCTTCTGACGCGGGGACATGGGCTCCACTCGGTGGCCGGGATCAGGACGCCTGGACGCATCCCCTGTTTGCGTCCAGCCCGTTCGACTCGCTGACCGCGCAGAAAGTTCGGCACAATCTCCGGGTGACAGAAATCCAGGTACGCCGGGCCAAACCGGACGACGCCGAGGCCCTCGTCCGACTGCGAGCACTGATGCTCGAGGCGATGGGCAACGACACGGGATCCGCGGACGCACCGTGGCGTCGCGTGGCGGTGCGTTACTTCGCCGAGCAACTGGCTTTGCCGGAGACCTTCGCCGCGTTCGTGGTCGACGACCCGGAGGTCGGGGTGGTGGCAGGTGCCGTCGGCAATCTCAACGCGCACCCGCCGGGCCCGAAGGACCTGAGCACCGTCCGGGGGCACGTCTACAACGTCAGCACCGAGCCCGCCTTCCGGCGGCGGGGGCTGGCGCGGGCCTGCGTGGTCGCGCTGCTCGACTGGTTCCGGGACGAGACCGACACCGGCCAGGTCGAGCTTCACGCCACGCAGTACGGCGACGGCCTCTACCGCTCTCTCGGCTTCGTCCAGAGCACCTACCCGTCCCAACGCCTCCGCATCACCAGACCCTGACGCCTACCTCCACCATGTGTCAGTGGTGGAGGTAGCACGGAGGGCCTTGATCCGCTCGTCCGCCGAGTCGTTGCACGCGGCAAACTTCTTGCCCACGGCCGGCCCGATCGCCTCCAGCTCACTCGCCGAGACCTTGCACTGCCGCTCGTCGTCATCCACAGTCGGCAGGAAGATCGCCCCGCGCCCCGGTGTCCATGCATCCTCGCGCCCTTCGTCAGCCTCCGAAACCGCCCCGTCCCGATTCACATCGGCACCCGGTTCCGGCGCATCCCCGCCTTCTCCCCAGGCGACCAGAGCGGGCGACGTACCCGTCGGCAAACCCACAGCGACCGCTCCCACTGACTCAGCCCTGGAGCACCGACAGGATGTTGCCGGCTGGGTCCTTGAACCACGCGATCAGCGGTCCGTCGCCTCGCGCGATGCCCAGTTCGTCATGGTCGTCGCCGTACCGCTCGAAGCTGATGCCGCGGGCGGTCAGTTCCTTCACGGTGGCTTCGATGTCGTCCACCGGGAAGTTGAGGATGGTGAACGCGGCCGGGGTGTGATCCGCCTTCGGATAGACCAGCACCGGAATGCCGCCGGCGATCTCGAGCCCGAGCATCCCGTTCTGCTCGCTGACCTCGAGTCCCAGCGTCTCGCCGTAGAACTTCTTCGCCGCGGGAATGTCGTCGACCGAGAACCCGCTGAATGCCTTCGTCTTCGTGAACATCCGCACACCTGACGTCACCGGCGCGCTGTTCGCGCCTCTCATCCGGTACGTCGACGCGGGCACGCCGCCTTCGACATGCCCAGGTCGCTAGTTGTGCAGGATCTGGGGGACCGGCTGCGGCACGGCGCTCGCGCCCGCCGACTCGAGGCCGTCGGCCACGGTGTGCAGGAGGCGGACCAGGTGGGCGGCGTCGGTCGGGCCGAGGATGCCGGTGATGACGTCGAGGACGCGAACTGTGAGTCCGTCGAGCTGGGACAGCCGGGCCTGACCCATCCCCGTCACAGCCAACTGTGGGCTGGTCCGGACCAAACCCAGACCGATGAGTTCGGTGATGGCCAGTTCGGCCTCGCCCGTGGTGGTGCCGACCTGCTCGGCGACCTCGGCCGCGCTGTCGCGGCCCTGCGAGATGGCGCTCAGCACCATCGCGGCCGGCATCCGCATCCCGACCGCGTCCTGCAGGCCGAGGATCAACGGATGGGCGTGCCCGCGGACCCGCTCGACGGCATCCAGGAGGCGGAGCGCGTCGCCTGCATCTCCGATCAGGTGCTCGGTCTGGACGGTAGCGATCCCCAGTGGTTGTACGACCCGGTCGGGAAGGGCCAGAGCCTTCGTTCCAACGTCTTCGATGGTCACGCGTCCAGCCTACGGAGTCTGCAAGCGGGCTCGGCGTGTCGTAGCTGAGGAAACGCTATGAATTGCCGATGAATTCATATTCGGACACCTGTTCGAAGAATGTTCCGATCCGAATTCGGATTTCTTGACGATTGCCCAGATTTCAGCGTGACCTAGCGGCGGAGTCGTCCGTTGGATCTGACGTGACGGTGAACACACGGCAAACCGTCACCGCGCTCGCTCCGCGTTCCGGCCGACCACCGCACGAACTGCCAGGAGGACCAGTGACAACCGCCACCGCCACCCAGACGTCTGAGCGCCGACGCGTACGAGTCTGGTTCGGTGAGCACGTGATCGCCGACTACAACGCCGAGCCGGCGTTGGCCGAGCGGTACGCACACGCCATGAGCCGTCGCTTCGCCGGACTGCGGGTCACCAACGACCCGATGCCGGCGGTCGACCGACTCCCCGACCCCTTGCCCGGCGAGCGCATGTGGGACGTAGCCCCCCGCTAGTCCATAGGTTGGCGGCAAGCGAGCGTGGGCGCTCTGCCCCTCGCTTGCCGCCCTCTCTCTTCCGAATGCGCCTGACTCCCTACCCAACCCTGCGAAACATCTCCCGTCCGCACCGTGACCTGGCAAGGTCCTCCGGTGCGGACGTTTTTTGTGCGACCACCCAGCCATGTCGAATGCGCCGACCCGGGTCCGACGTACCGGCTGTGAGCTGAAATCGGCAGCTCCCCGATCCGAGGAGAACCCATGGCGCGGCCCGTTCTGAACAGCATGTTGCTCGGCAGTACCGACCCCGACCGGCTGAAGTCCTGGTACCGCGACGGCTTCCACGCCGAGGTGGACGGCTACGGCAACCTGAACCTCGGCGGCTTCGGCCTGGTGATCGAGAAGCGGGACGACGTCGCCGCCGGCACCGCCGAGCCCGGCCGGTTCATCGTCAACTTCGCCGTCGACGACATCGACGAGGCGGCCGCCCACCTGCGCACCCTCGCCGTCGACTGGCTGGTCGAGCCCGAGGACCGCGGCATCGGCTGGTTCGCCACCGTCATCGACCCCGACGGCAACTACGTCCAACTGATCCAGATGAAGCCCGAGTACTACGCCCAACTCTGATCACCAGGAACGCCTGACATCTACCGTGGTCGGATGATCGAGGACTTCCGGATCGAGATTCCGCAGGATGCGGTGGACGACCTGCGCGATCGGCTGGAACGGGTGCGCTGGCCGCGGTCCCTCCCGGCGGACGGCTGGGATCGCGGCGTGCCGGTCGCCTACTTTCAGCGGGTGGTCGCCGACTGGTTGTCCTACGACTGGCGGCTCTGGGAGGCGAGGCTCAACGAGTTTCCCCAGTTCACCACCAGGATCGACGACCAGACGATCCACTTCCTGCACGTGCGATCACCCGAGCCGGACGCACTCCCGCTGATCCTGACGCACGGCTGGCCCGGCTCGGTCGCCGAGTTCCTGGACATCCTCGGCCCACTGACCGATCCCCGCTCCCACGGCGCCGACCCGCGCGACGCCTTTCACGTCGTCGCACCGTCCGTACCGGGCCACGGCTTCTCGGTCCCGTTGGAGCAGCCCGGCTGGAACCACCTGAGAATCGCCCGCGCCTGGTCCACGCTCATGAGCACACTGGGCTACACCCAGTACGGCGCTCAGGGCGGCGACACCGGTTCGGTCGTGTCCCCGCTGCTCGGACGGATCGACCCGGACCACGTGGTCGGCGTACACATCAATGGTGGTCTCGCCTATCCGGCAGCCCGGCCCGGGGACTTCGACAACCTGACCGACACCGACCAGGCGAAGCTGGCAGCGGCCAAGGAGATCCTTGCCACTGGCACCGGTTATGCGGAGGTGCAGTCGACGAAGCCGCAGACGGTGTCGTTCGGCCTGAGTGATTCGCCGGTCGGCCAACTCGCCTGGATCCTGGAGAAGTTCCACGACTGGACGGATCCGGCTCGCGAGCTGCCCGAGGATGCCGTTGCCCTCGGCCACATCCTGACCGACGTCTCGATCTACTGGTTCACCAACACCAGCGCGACCTCGGCCAACCTGTACTACGAGAACCGGCAGGCGCCGGACGAGTCGCATCCGTCCACCGTGCCGACCGCCGTGGCTATCTTTCCAACCGATCCCGCGATGCGCCACATAGTTGCCCGTGACCACAACATCACGCAGTGGCACGAGTACCCGCGCGGCGGTCATTTCGCCGCGCTCGAAGTTTCAGACCTCCTGGTCGACGACATTCGGGCCTTCTTCCGCTCAATTCGCTAGGGCAAATGCGACATCGTCGCAAAACAAGGGATTCCCGGCGATCTGGTTCACCGAATGCCCCCCAGAACAACACCTTCACGTCATCAAGAAAGGCGATGATCCCGCCGGATTCCGCCGTCCGAGAGGAAGCACGATGGGACACTCCCACGACCACACCCCTGACCACAGCGATGGTCATGGGCACGGCCACGGTCACGGCCATGGGCACGACCACGATCATCACCACCCGAACACCGAACTGGACGCCGCGACGCTGGCCGCGCTGGACGAGTCGATCCCGGACCAGGACCTCTCGCCGAGCGAGGTGAGCCGCCGCTCGCTGCTCCGCTCGGCCGGCATCCTCGGTGGTACCGCCGCGCTCGCCGTCACCGGTGTGCAGGCCGCGGCCGCCGCCACCCCGAAGAACGTGCCGGGCTGGATCTTCCAGCAGGGCAAGCGCCCGAACGTCTGGCTGGCCGGTGACCACCACATCCACACCCAGCTGAGCTCGGACGGCATGTACCGGGTGATCGACCAGGCCCGCCACGCCACGGCGTACGGGCTCGACTGGCTCGTCATCACCGACCACGGCGGCGCCACCCACGCCCGGATCGGTGTTGACCTGGTGAACCCGCAGATCAAGGCGGCCCGGTCCGAGCTGAAGAACACGCTGATCTTCCAGGGGTTCGAGTGGAACATCCCGGCGGCTGAGCACGGCACGATCTTCGTCGCGCCCGGTTCGCGCGAGGTCGAGATCCTGAAGCAGTTCGAGACCAACTACGACGGCGGCGTCAAGAACGCCGGCGCGAACACCCCGGTGAACGAGCAGCTCGCCGTCTCCGGCATCCAGTGGCTCGGTCAGCAGGTCGACCGTCGGCGGGTCCAGGACGCGCTGTTCCTGGCGAACCACCCCGCGCGCAACGGCATCGACAGCCCGCACGAGATCCGCAACTGGCGCGACGCCGACCCGCGTATCGCCGTCGGCTTCGAGGGCGCGCCGGGTCACCAGGCGGCCGGTCTGCCGGCCGGCATCGGTGGTGCACAGGCTCGTGGGTACTACGGCAACGCGCCGGGCGCCAACTCGTTCCCGGGCTACCCGGCCGAGAGCTACCGCACCTGGGGCGGCTTCGACTGGATGACCGCGACCGTCGGCGGTCTGTGGGACAGCTTGCTTGCCGAGGGCAAGCCTTGGTGGATCAGCGCCAACTCCGATTCGCACGTGAACTGGAACGAGACCTCGCGTCGTCCCGACGGGTCGGACCAGGCCCAGTTCGACCGCGACGGCCGCTACATGGACCCGGTCTACGGCAACACCGTGAACCGCACCGCCGGCGACTTCTGGCCCGGCTACTACAGCCGTACCCACGTCGGCGCGGACCGTCGCGACTACCTGTCGGTGATGGAGGGTCTGCGCAACGGCCGGATGTGGGTCGACCACGGCGCCCTCGTGAAGGGTGTCGAGGTCGAGGTCCGCGAGGTCGGCAAGAAGTACGGCGAACCGCTCGGTGGCGCATTGCTGGTCCGTGAGGGTCGCCAGGTTGAGCTGGTCGTCCGGATCACCACGCAGACGATGCCGAACTGGTCGAACTTCGTACCGCTGCTGAACCGGGTCGACGTGATCAAGGGGGCGGTGAAGGGCACGGTCAGCGATCGGGACACCTTCAAGGCACCCGACACCAAGATCGTCCGGCAGTGGGACACCTCGGGCAAGCGCGGCACCTTCGAGCTGGTCCAGCCGCTGGGCCGGGCGGAGGCGCCGTTCTACGTCCGGGTCCGCGGTACCGACGGGAACCGCAGCCAGCCGGGGTACCTCGGCGCGGCGATCGACCCGCAGGGACCGCAGCTCGACGTCGTCGGCGACGCCGACCCGTGGGCCGACCTCTGGTTCTACACGAACCCGATCTGGGTCCTGCCGAAGAAGTGATCATCGCCGTAGACGCGGACAGCCGGGACGCCGTGGAGGCCGAGCACGTCCTGCTCGAGCTCCTCGGCTCCCTGTCTGCTCGAGGTCCGGTCGTCGCCTGCACCCACGTGGTGTCGGGCGGCGACCGGCCGCACCTGGCCGTCTCGATCTCCAGTACGACGGACCTCGGCGAATGGAACTCGCACGACGTCGGGTCGGCCATCATCCGAGCGGGCGCGGACGAACCACTCGTCGCCGGCCCGAGCACCCTCGTCCGCGGTGCCTACGTCGCCGCGGTCGAAACAGCCCTCGGTACTGCGGGTCGTCTGGTCAGGTGGCCCGGCCAGGACCAGGCGCACGGCGTCCTGACGGCGGCCGAACTCCGCGATCGCTGCGGGATCGACCAGGTCGAGGCACTGGGCGGCATCCCGGTCGAGGACGACACCGTGGTCGACACGCTCGACTTCCTCCGCCCGATCCGCCGCAACGGCCAGGTGGTCCTCCAGGTCCAGCCGGCCGCCGGCGGAGTACTGATCCCCTTCGAACTAGAACACCAACAGAAATGCTGCGCCGACCACTAGAACCCGCCGCCATAGCCGTGGTCATTGAGTGAGATCCTGTCGCGCGTGGTGCCGCAGCGTAGACACAGCTCATAGCGCTGGCCTTCTTCGTTGTGCTCGGTTCTCCATCTGTGTAAGCCGAGAAGACACTGAAGTGGCTTCTTCATCTTCTGACGGTAGGCCTGCGACCCCGGCAGGGAAAGCGGTCAGAGCCGGGCGTCCCAGGCGTCGGTGTCGCGGAGTACCTCGGGTAGCGGGCCGATCACGCCGAGGCGCTGGGTGCAGCGGGTCAGGGCGACATAGAGGTCGCGCATTCCCCGAGGCGACTCGATCATGATGCCGTCGGGATCGACCACCAGGACCGAGTCGAACTCGAGCCCCTTCGCGCCCGACACCGTCAGCACTGTCACCTCCGGCAGTCCGCCGAGTGCCTCCTGGACCAGCTCCAGCCGCTGCCGCGAGGTGATCACCCCGACCTGCCCGTGCTGGACCTCCTCGCCGGCCACCTTGCTCACGTACGCCGCCTGCTCCCCGGGCGCGACCTCCTGATACCAGGGCTTCACCCCGGTCGACCGGACAGAACGAGGAGCCTGAGCCGTCGGATCCACCTCGCGCAGTACGTGGGCGGCCAACTCCATCACCTCGGCCGGCGTCCGGTAGTTCATGGTCAGCTCGGCGAGCCGCCAGCGATCACCGAAGCTCGGTGCGAGCGCCTGCCGCCAACTGGTACTGCCGCCGGCCGCACCGGTCTGGGCGACATCCCCGACCAGCGTCATCGAGCGCAGCGGGCAACGCCGGGCGATCGCCCGCCACGCCATCGGTGAGAGCTCCTGCGCCTCGTCCACGATCACGTGCCCGTAGGTCCACCGGCGATCGGCTGCCGCCCGGTCGGACAGAGTGCGATCGTCGTCAGCCTCGTACCGCGCGGCGAGTGCCTCGGCGTCCAGAATGTCCTTCGCGGACAGGACTTCTGCCTCGTCGTCCTCGTCGAAGTCGGTCGAGGCGGAACCGGAGAGCACGTCCAGCGAGCCTTGCGCATAGGCGATCGCCCGGGCCCGCTCGGCCTTCTGCCGGGCCGCGTCCTGCCCGTCATCGCCGAGGAGCTCGGCTGCCTCATCAAGCAGGGGGACATCGGCCGGGCCCCAGTCGTCGCCGTACCGGAGCAGGTGTTCGCGGTCGAGTGCGCTGAGCTGGGGTGCGGCGGACGCGAGCCGGTCCTCGTCGCCGTACAGGTCGATGAGGAGTTGCTGCGGGCTGAGGTTCGGCCAGAGTTGGTGGAGCAACGCCTGCACCGCGGGATCGGCGACGACCTCTTTGCGCAGTTCCTCCAGGTCGTACTCGTCCAGGAGGTTCTCGCCGCCGAGCGGATCGGCGCCGATGATGTCGGCGTACTGGCTCGTGAGGGTGTCGATCAGGTCCTTCAGGAAGAACGGCCGGGCCTGGTTGTGCGTCAGCCGGCGGGCGCGAGCCCTGGCACGGGCGTCCGCGATCACGGACGGATCCAGCCGCAGTACGGTCCGGTCGACGGTGATCTCGACCGGCCGCTCCGGCACGAACTGCCGATCGGCGACGGCCTTCTCGATCACCTCGGCCAGCACCGCGCGGCCCTTGACCTCCGCGACCTCGGCCGGCTCGGGCCGGGTCGCGGTCAGACCCGGATACAGCTCGGCGATGGTGACCAGGCGAACGCCGTCCTCACCCAATGACGGCAACACCTGGCCGATGAACTTCAGGAACGTCGGATTCGGCCCGACGACGAGAATTCCGCGCTTTTCCAGCTGGGCGCGATGGGTGTACAGGAGAAAGGCCGCCCGGTGCAGCGCGATCGCTGTCTTGCCGGTGCCGGGACCGCCCTGAACGACCAGGATTCCGGCCAGATCCGAACGGATGATCCGGTCCTGATCGGCCTGGATCGTCTGCACGATCGACTCCATCGTGCCGGTCCGCCTCGCCTCCAGGGCGCTGAGCAGGACGGCCTCGCCGATCACGCCGGTGCCCGGTTGCGACAGTCCGGCCGCCTGCCGGTCCAGGTCGAGTTGCTCGTCCTGGACGTCGACCACCTTGCGGAGCCGGGACTGGATGTGGCGGCGACGGACGACGCCGTGGTTCGCCACCGCGGTCGCGATGTAGAACGGCCTCGCCGCGGGCGCACGCCAGTCGACCAGCAGGGGTTCGTAATCCTCGTCGTGCAGCCCGAGCCGGCCGATGTGCAGGACCTCGCCGTCGGCGTCGTCGAGCCGGCCGAAGCACAGCCCTTCCTCGGCGGCGTTCAGCCGGGCCAGCCGGGCGTTCAGGTCGCGGATCCGGCCGTCGCGCTGGTGCAGCGCCTGGGCATTGCGGGTACCGGCGACCTGGTCGTCGCTCCGACGGGCCTCGGTACGTGCCCGCTCACGGTCGAGCGTTGTGTAGAAAGTGGTCAGGTGAACCTGTTCATCCTCGACCGGATTCTGGACCGGATTCTGCAATTCAAACCCCTTGTGATAAACTGCGCTTCGCAGGTTCCCAGAGACCCGGTGAATGACGCGGCTGGTATTTCTCTGGTGGTAGCCACAAATCCTTGAGTTTACTGCATTCGGCCCTTTTGCGCGCCTGCCTGATTCACCCGGGGGTTGACCTCAAGTCAACTTCAGGTACTACGTTCGCCGCCGTGACTGTTCACCCTCTGCGGCTGGCACTGCTCGTCCGCACCACCGAGCCCGGAAGCTTCGGCACCGTCGTCGCCGACTGGTTCCGCCGGCAGATCGAGCAGCGCGACGACTTCAAACTCGACCTGGTCGACCTGGCCCGTACTCCGCTGGAGTCGCTGGCCCCGCGGATCGCCGAAGCGGACGCGGTCGTGGTGATCAGCCCCGAGTACAACCACGCCTACCCCGGCGAGATCAAGCTCGCCATCGATGCCGTCCGCGAGCCCTGGTACGCGAAACCCGTCGCCTTCATCGTCTACGGCGGCCGCTCAGGTGGTCTCCGTGCGGCCGAACAACTGCGCCTGGTCTTCGCCGAACTGCACGCGGTCACCATCCGCGAAACCCTCAGCTTCCACCAGGCTCCCCACTGCTTCACGCCCACCGGCGAGCCGGTAGACCCAGCCACCTTTCTGGCCGCCGCGACCCTCCTCAACCACCTCTCTTGGTGGTCCCGAGCCCTCCGGGACGCCCGAGCGACCACCCCCTACCCGGCCTGACTGAGGAATAGGTTGGGTTGAGGCGCTGTTGGCGTTCGTTGTGAGTGTTGAAGCGATCCCTCTGTCCGTGCTCGACCTTTCGCCGGTGCCGACGGGCAGCAAGCCCTCTCAGGCCCTGCACGAAACGATCGAGCTCGCCCGCTCCGCCGAAGCAGCCGGCTACCGCCGCTTCTGGCTCGCCGAGCATCACAACATCCCGAGCGTCGCCAGCTCCACTCCCGAGGTGATGATCGCTGCCGTCGCCGCGGCGACCTCCTCGATCCGCGTCGGCTCCGGCGGCATCATGCTGCCGAACCACTCGCCCCTCAAGGTCGCCGAAACCTTCCGCGTCCTCGCCGGCCTCCACCCCGGCCGCATCGACCTCGGCATCGGTCGCGCGCCCGGCACAGACCAGCGCACCGCCCTAGCCCTCCGCCGCAGCCGCGAGGCGCTCACCGCGGACGACTTCCCCGAGCAGTACGCCGAACTCCGCGCGTACGCCGAAGGCTTCCCCGCCGGCCACCCGTTCGCCCCGATCTCCGCCCAGCCGAGCGACGTCCCGCTGCCGCCCGTGTGGATCCTCGGTTCCAGCGCGTACGGCGGCCAGGCGGCCGCCTCCCTGGGCACCGGCTTCGCCTACGCCGGCCACTTCGGCACCCTCGACCCGGCTGCCGTGATCGCGTCCTACCGCGAGATGTTCCAGCCGTCGCCCGAGCAGTCCGAACCCCATGCGATCCTCGCGCTCGCCGCGATCGTCGCCGAGACCGAGGAACGCGCCGCGCAACTCGCGCTGGCGAACTCCCTCTCCATCCTCCGCCTCCGCTCCGGCCGCCCGGGTCCGCTCCCGTCACCCGAGGAAGCGGCCGCCTACCCGTGGTCCGAAGGCGAACTGGCGGCAGTCGAGGAATGGGCCGGCCTCGCGTCAGTCGGTACGCCGGACCAGGTCGCAGCCGACCTGTCCCGCAGAGCAACCGCAGCCGGCGCCGACGAACTCATCATCACCACGAGCATCCACGACCCAGCAGAACGCCGCCACTCCTACGATCTACTGGCCACCGCCTGGGGTCTCAAGCCCCGCTGACCTCAGCCAGGGTTACCCACCGAGATTGTGCGTTGCCCACCGAGAATCTGAGTGGGTAACGCCCAATCTGAGTGGTCAACCCCTCCCAAGTTCGGGCGGGGTGGCTCGGATGTGTTCGAAGATGAGGCTGGTTTCGGCGTGGATGACCGCGGGATCCGCGGTCAGGTGGTCGAGCACGAAGTCGCGGAGCGCGTCGGGGGACTCGGCTGCCACGTGCAGTAGGTAGTCGTTCGCCCCGCTGACGTGGAACAACGCCAGGACTCCCGGCAACCGCGGTGCCTTGGCGCGGAAGCGGTCGATCTCGTCGCGGGAGTGCGCGCCGATCCGGATCGCCACCATCGCCTGCAGCGGCTGACCCAGCATCGCCAGGTCAACATCCGCATGGAACCCGCGGATCACCCCGCGATCGCGCAGTGCCCGCACCCTCGCCAAGCAGGTCGACGGGGCGATGCCGGTCGCCTCGGCGAGCGCGTTGTTCGGCATCCGGCCGTCCGCCGTCAACAGCCGGACCAACTCCTGGTCGACCTCGTCGAGCGCAGCAGGGACCGGCCGCGGGGCCGGTCCAGGCGTCCGACGATCCTTCGGCATGCCCTCACTGTAGAGGCGATCCACAGAATCCACAGCGTGTGGATAGACCTGTGGACGAATTTTCTTCGGAACTCTTGCACTAATCCTGCAGAACATTCCACGCTCGGTCCTGACCAAGGAGGCCCGAGATGACCCAGCCGGACACCCGCTCCGTCCACGCCGGCCGCGACGACCTGCGCGCCCGTGGACTCCACGTCCCGCCGATCGACCTGAGTACGACGTACCCGCTGACCGACCTGGCGAGCGGCGGAGCGGCGTACGAGCGACTGGCGAGCGGCAACGCGCCGGGCCGTGGCAGCCTCGTCTACCAGCGCCTGTGGAACCCGAACGTCGCCCGCCTCGAGGAAGCGCTCGCCGAACTCGAGTCCTGCGAAGGAGCCGTCGCGTTCGGCACCGGCATGGCCGCGCTCTCGGCTTGCCTCCTGGCGACCGTCGCCAACGGCAAGCCCCACGTCGTCGCGGTCCGCCCCCTGTACGGCGGTTCCGACCACCTGTTATCCACAGGCCTCCTCGGTACGACGGTCAGTTGGTCGAGCCCGGGTGGTATCGCCGAGGCCGTCCAACCGGACACCGGACTGGTCATCCTCGAGACCCCCGCGAACCCCACCCTGGAACTCGTGGACATCGCCGACGTGGTTCGCCAGGCCGGCGACGTACCGGTGCTGGTGGACAACACCTTCGCGACGCCAGTCCTCCAGCGGCCGGTCGAATACGGCGCGACCCTGGTGTTGCACTCGGCAACGAAGTACCTCGGTGGTCATGGCGATGTGATGGGCGGGCTCGTCGCCGGGAATGCCGACTGGGTCGAGCGCTTACGGCGGATCCGTGCTGTCACGGGAGGACTCCTGCACCCGCTGGCGGCGTACGAGCTGCATCGCGGGCTGCAGACGCTGCCGGTCAGGGTGCGGGCGCAACAGGCGGGTGCAGAGAAGGTGGCTGACTTGTTGTGTACGCACCCGGCTGTGGACAACGTGTTCTACCCGGGCCTGCCCGAGTGCGACCCACTCGGGCTCGTCGGTCGACAGCAGGCAGGCCCGGGCGCAGTACTGGCCTTCACAACTCCTGCCGCCGAGCAACTGCTCACGAGGCTCGAGCTGATCACGCACGCCGTTTCCCTGGGCGGCGTGGACACCTTGATCCAGCACCCGGCCGGCCTGACCCACCGCCTGGTGGCGGACGAGGCCAAGCCGGACCAGGGCCTGCTCCGCCTCAGCGTCGGCCTCGAAGACCCCGACGACCTCGTCCGCGACCTCGCTCAGGCCCTCGGCTGAAGCTGAATCACACCGGCCCGATCACACCGGTACAGGGGAGGGCTGGTTCAGCACTTTGTCGACGATGCCGTAGTCGACCGCTTCGGTGGGCGTGAACCAGCGGTCGCGGTCGAAGTCGGTCTCGATCCGGTCCAGCGGCTGGCCGGTGCGTTCGCTGAGCAGCTTGGCCAGGTCCTTCTTGGCAAGAATCGCCTGCTCGGCCTGCGTCTTGATGTCGGTCGCGACCCCGCCGATGCCACCGAGGGGCTGGTGCATCATGATCCGCGCGTGCGGCAGCGAGAATCGCTTGCCCGGTGCGCCGCAGGTCAGCAGTACCTGACCCATCGAGGCGACCAGACCCATCGCGTACGTCGCGACGTCGTTGCTGATGAAGTTCATCGTGTCGTAGATGGCCAGTCCGGCCGATACCGAGCCGCCCGGCGAGTTGATGTAGAGGGAGATGTCCGCCTTCGGGTCCTCGGCGTTCAGCAGGATCAGCTGGGCGCACAGGGCGTTGGCGTTCTCGTCCTTGAGCTCGTCGCCGAGCACCAGGATGCGCTGCCAGAGCAGCCGCTGGTAGATGTGGTTGTCGAGGGCGTTCAGGTGCGTGGTCTCACTCATGGTTCCCAGCGTGGTCCGGTCGCGGCCGTCCGTGTCAGGAATCTGCCCGTGGCAGATCTGCCCACCGCAGACCTGGGTGGGGTGGCACACTCGGTACCAGGACCAAACGGAGGAGGGCCAGACGTGTTGCTACGCCAGGTGATCGGGAACGTCTTCCGCCGGCTGCGGCGCGAGCGGGGGATCACCCTGCGCGAGCTGGCCGAGCAGGCGCAGGTGTCGGTGCCCTACCTGTCCGAGATCGAGCGCGGTCGCAAGGAGCCCTCCTCGGAGATCCTGGCCGCGATCTGCCGGGCACTCGACCTGGAGCTGTCCGACCTGCTCGCCGAGGTGCAGTTCGACCTGGCGACCGCCGTCCGCTCGACGCTGCCGGTCCGCCTGCAGACCGCCTCGATCCGGGTCGCCGACTCGTCCCCGCAGCGGATCAACTCCGCGCCGAACGCTCACGCCTCGGCACAGACCTTCGCCCTGGTCGCCTGAGCGCTGCTAGGCGGTGCTCTGGTACAGCAACCCTGCTGCACGGTCCTGGCGTACGACGCCCGCGCCCACCGAGGTCCTGGCCTTCCACGAGGGCCTCGCTGACTACCGGCCGACCCCGCTCCGCGAGGTGCCTTCCCTAGCGGCTGAGCTAGGCGTCGGCCGCTTGCTGGTGAAGGACGAGTCGCAACGGCTCGGCCTGCCCGCGTTCAAGGCGCTCGGTGCTTGGTGGGCGATCCACCGAGCGGTCGAGGACCACCCTGACGTCGTCGAGCTGGTCACAGCAACAGATGGAAACCACGGCCGCGCAGTAGCTCGCCGAGCCGCCATGCTCGGGCTGCGGTCACACATCTTCATCCCCGACGTCGTCAGCGAGTCCGCTGCCGATGCCATCCGCGCAGAGGGCGCCACGGTCACCATCGTGTCCGACTCGTACGACGCTGCTGTGGTTGCTGCCGCCTCGGCAGCTACAGGTCGGAGCCTGCTGATCCAGGACTCGGCTTGGCCCGGCTACGAGGTTGTCCCGCAGCACATCGTGGACGGGTACTCGACTCTGTTCCGTGAGATCGAGGTGCAGCCCGACCTGGTCGTAGTACCGATGGGTGTTGGCTCTGCAGCGCAAGCGACGGTCACGCACTATCGCAGCGGTCCGTCGGCACCGGCCGTGCTCGGTGTTGAGCCTGCCCGTGCATCCTGCATCACCAGCAGCCTCCTAGCTGGACAACCAGTCGTGGTAGAGACGAGCACGACTGTGATGGCTGGCCTGAACTGCGGTACGCCGTCGAGCCTCGCATGGCCCGTACTACGCGCTGGGCTGGATGCCGCCGTCACTGTGGAAGAGGCCGAGGCAGTCCAAGCCGTGCGGGATTTCGCCGCCGAAGGTATTTCGTCCGGCCCCAGCGGAGCCGCCACCCTGGCCGGCCTCCGCAACGCCCGCGACGCCCTGGACCTCACCGCATCCAGCACCGTCATCCTGATCAGCACAGAGGCGGCACCGACTGCCTAGGCGGTGGCGTCGCGGAGGGCCTGGATCAGTGCGGCGGTGGCGGGCGGGTCCGGTGGCTCGCCGTAGGTGACGGCGTGGATCTGGCGGCGGTGGCCGGGTATCTCGGTGGCGTGGATGTCGGGCCGGCGGTGGGCTTGGAGAGCCAGTCCCGGCAGGGTCGTGACACCTGTTCCGGCGGCGACGAGGGCCTGCACGACGACCATGTCGTCGCTGTGCGATCCGATCCGTGGGGTGAAACCTTCTCGCCGGCAGACGGTGGCCAGCTCTTCCTGGCACCGTTCGCACCCGCCGATCCAGGCGGAGTGACGATGGTTCGCGATGCTGTCGTCGGGTCGCCGGCTGATCAGGTAGATCGGATCGTCGCCGATGTGGACGTGGCGGAGTCCTTCCTCCTCGACCGGGGCGTCGGCGTACCGGAAGACGAGTGCGACGTCGATCTCGCTGTGCCGCAGCATCTGTAGCGCGTCGACCGGGTGCCGGTCGAACACGCTCAACTCGATTCCCGGATGCGCCGCGGCCAGTAGGGTGGCCGCCTTCGGCACGATCGTGCTGGCCGCGGACGCGTTGGCAGCCAGGCGAACCCGCCCGGACTGCAGCCCGACCTGGGCCGCGAGCTCGATGGTCGCCGCATCGACTCGTCCCACGATCTCGCTGGCCCGGTTGGCCAGCAACTGCCCTTCCGAGGTCAGTCGAATCCCACGACCGACGCGCTGAACGAGCTTGACGCCAACGGCCGCTTCCAACCGGGACAGGTGGTGGCTCACCGATGGTTGGGAGTAGTGGAGCTCCTTCGCCGCGTCGGTCACCGACCCGTGGCGCGCCACCGCGGCCAGGACTTTGAGGTGGACCAGGTTGAGCATAGATCAAGATTATCAATGTGACAGCCAGAAGTTTGGCATTAGACGTCATGAATAAGGGCAGCCATGATCGTTTGATAACCGAGCTGATCCGACGAAGCTCGACCAACGGACGGAGAACCAGCCATGTCACTCGCCCGCGTTCACAACTTCTCCATCTCACTCGACGGGTTCGGCACCGGTGAAGGTCAAAGCCGCGATGCCCACTTCGGCCATGCCGGGGAACGGCTGCACGAATGGATGTTCGCGACCCGGGCGTGGCAGCAGACCGGCGGAAGCCGCGGCGTGGACAACGTCTTCACCCTGGAGCACGGTCCGGGCATCGGCGCCGAGATCATGGGTGCCGGGAAGTTCGGCCACCCCGGCTGGCACGAGGAACCGGACTGGAAGGGCGCGTGGGGTCCGAACCCGCCATTCCATTCACCGGTCTTCGTCCTCACCCACCACACCCGCCCGTCGATCGAGATGGAGGGCGGCACCACCTACCACTTCATCGACGCCTCACCGGAAGAGGCGCTCAAGACCGCCCGCGAGGCCGCCGGTGGCCTGGACGTTCGCATCGGCGGCGGTGCCACCATCATCCGCGACTTCCTGGCTGCCGGGCTCATCGATCACATGCATACGGTGGTGGTGCCGATCCTGCTCGGCCGGGGCGTACGGCTCTGGGACGGGCTCGAGGGCCTCGAGCAGAACTACGCGATCGAGACCGTCTCCTCGCCCAGCGGTGTCACGCACGTGACTTTGACCCGGACAAGCGCATGATCCGCCAGGAGTCCGCGCACCCGTCGCCATCGAAACCTCTGGACCTGCAGACCTTCATCGACGAGGTGGGTCTCGTGGTCAGCAGCAGCGACGACCAGTACGAGATCACGCAGCGGGTTGCGCCGATGCTGTCTGCTCTGCTTGCCAGCGGCCACCGACTTCCACTGGAGGTCATCCGTCCATCGTCAGAGCGCCACGTGACGTACCCGCTCTACATCGCTCCCGACGACAGCTGGTCACTCGCTTCCGTGGTCTGGAACGTAGGTCAACGAACACCCGTGCACGGCCACGAGACCTGGGGTGTCGTCGGAATCTACGCGGGAGCCGAACGCGAGATCCGCTACCTGAAGCCCGCTGCTTCCGCGGCCGCCAGAGCCTTGACGCCGGCCGGAGAGCACGTGTGGGAGCGCGGGCAAGTCACCGTGTGCTGTACGACCGACGACGACGTCCACGCCGTTGCGGCCGTGGGGGACGAGCCCACCGTCGGGATCCACGTCTATGGCGGCAACATCGGCACCATCAGCAGGCCGTCGTACGATCCAGCCACTGGAGCAACCCACTGGTTCGTCTCCGGCTGGGATCACCCGGCCTCCGATGGAAGCTAGCCTCGGGATGGTCGCTCACGGTGGCCGGCGCCTAGGGTGACCGCATGACCGATCGGCTCGTGGCTGTGGAGATCAAGGTGCGTTTCCCGGTCGACGACGCCGGCCTGTCCGAGCTGCATGCGCTGGCCTTCGAGTCGTCGGTCGAAGTCCAGCCCTGGCAGGCCCGGTTGGAGCGCCACGCACTCACCTGGGTGGGTGCCTTCAGCAACGATCGGTTGATCGGGTTCGTCCAGGTGTGCTGGGATGGTGGTGCGCACGCGTTCGTCCTCGACACCGCGGTCCATCCGGAGCACGGCCGCCGGGGCATCGGCAGACAACTTGTCCTCGCCGCCGCTGCCGAGGCGAAGGCCGCTGGTTGCGAGTGGCTCCATGTGGACTACGAACCGCATCTCGCCGATTTCTACGTCAAGGCCTGCGGTTTCTCACCGACCGATGCGGCTTTGCTCAAACTCCGGGACTGATCGCGGTCAGCCGCTCGGTGGAGACACACGAGATCAGGCAACGTTCCTTCGCATCGCCCAGCAGTTCGGCGGTCCAGCGGGTGAACCCGCCGTCTCCGAGTTCGGAATCACCCGCGCCGATCGCCAGCGCAGTACCGGCGTAGTAGTTCGATCCCTGGGTCCGCGCCGGGTCCTCGGCGAACTCCACCTTCAGTCCCGGCCGAACGGTGTCGTCGATCCGCTCCCGTACTGCGCCGGCCGCGAACGTGGTGAAGGTGAACCGCGCGCGCTCACCCAGTACGTCGTACCAGAAGCCAAGGTGGTCCAGCAGCATCTCGGCCTCGACGCGTCCCGAACCGGTATCCCGCGCACTCGACACCAACGCGAACAACTGGAAGTGCGCGAACATCCCCGGTGCATCGACCGCCTGGGCGCGAACCACCCGCTGACAGGCCGCAAGATCCACCCGCGCCTGGCCGGCCCGACGTCGTACGGCGGCTTCGACCGCGAGCTCGTTCGTCGGATCGCTCGCGACCTCGGTGTTGCGGATCGTGCTGACGACCTTGTTCTGGTTGACCGTGGCGACGGCCGAGCAAGTGCCGAGTGGAGTGAGCGGCGAGAGTTCGACCCCCTCGAACCGCGCAGGCAGCCGCTCCCACAGGTCGGCCTGCGTCCGCACCAGCCGGCGCGGATCCGTGACCGACGGCTGCACGAACCGATCGTTCCGCCACCTGTCGATCACCCGCGCGGGCGTCACGGCGGCCGCCCTCGTGCGGCTCATCTCCAGCAGCAACGACTGCAATTCGGACGCGTTCAGCCCGCCCAGCGCATCCTCACTGCCTGCAGGCAACTTCGCCCAGACCCTCTCGCTCATACCTCAACCCTGACGGATGTGACCTTTCACCGCCCCTCATTTTGTTGACCCCGTGCCCTCTGTACCTACTAGTATGTTCGGCAGTCGAGGGAGAGGGCGGGGCATGTACGCGATGCAGTACGAGATCACGTTGCCGGCGGACTACGACATGGGCATCATTCGGCGTCGGGTAGAGACGACCGGCCGGCGGATGGACGACTTCGACGGGCTCGGGCTGAAGGCCTTCCTGGTCCAGGACCAGGCGAACGGTGCGATCGCGAACCAGTACTCGCCCTTCTATCTCTGGAACGAACCGGAGGCGATGGGCCGGTTCCTGTGGGGTGGCGGGTTCTTCACCGCGATCTGCCAGTCGTTCGGCCGCCCGAACGTGCGGCACTGGACCGGGGTCGAGACGCTCCGCGGACCGGAGGTCGATCAGCCCGCCGTCGCGGCAACCAAACACGCCTGGCAACTGCCGGCCGAGGTGGATCCGGCAGAGCCGGTGGGCGAGGCACTGGAGACGCTGCGGCAGAGAGCGGCGATGCCGGGCGTGCACAGCTCCGCCATCGCGGTCGATCCGACGCGGTGGGAGATCGTGCACTTCACCCTGTGGAGCGGCGAGCCGGAAATCGTGCCAGGCACCCGCTACCAGGTCCTGCACTTGTCCACACCCGGGATAAAAGACCTGTTGGATCGGTGACTTCGCGGATATCTTCTGAGGTATGACACGCTCGAGCCCGCACCTTTGACGTCCTAACCTTTCGGCCCGCATCGTCGCGTATGCGGCGCTGCAGGACTTCATCCCGTTGTATCCGCTGTATCAGCTGCTCTTCACGGATCACGGGTTGTCGGCGTCGGAGGTCTCGACGCTGTTCATCATCTGGTCGACGACTTCGTTCGTGCTCGAGGTGCCGTCCGGCGCCTGGGCGGACACGTTCTCCCGTCGGAGACTGCTGGTGTTCGGCTCGCTGGTGGGCGGGCTGGGCTACGCCAGCTGGATCCTCGTTCCCTCGTACGCCGGGTTCGCGCTGGGCTTCGTCCTCTGGGGAGCCAGCTCCGCGCTGATCTCCGGGACCTTCGAAGCCCTCGTGTACGACGAGTTGGCCGCGCGCGGGTCGACCAGCAAGTACGCGGGATTGATCGGCAGGGCCAAAGCGGCAGCTCTGGTTCTCAACCTGGCGGCGACGGCAGTGGCGGCTCCGCTGTACCAGTCCGGCGGCTACGTGCTGGTCGGTGTCGTCAGCGTGCTTAGTTGCCTTGCGCAAGCAGTTGTCGCGCTGTCACTGCCGGAGGCGAGTCGGGTCGCCACGGCCGACGAAACGCTGGAGGTGGAGTCAGATACCGGGCGCGGACCGCTCGGACGGTATGCACTGATGCTGCGGTCGGGTCTGACCGAGGCGGTGACCAGCCGTACGGTCCGGAAGGCGGTCGCGCTCGTCGCGCTGCTGGGCGGGTTCCTGGTCTTCGACGAGTACTTCCCTCTGCTGGCCAGGGAGACCGGAGCCTCGAACACGTTGGTCCCGCTGCTGATCGCCGGTACGGTCGCAGCGCAGGCGATCGGCGGTGCGCTCGCGGGTCCGGCGTACAAGCTGCGAGCATCGATCCTGGCGGTCGGGCTGGCGCTGACGGCGGGACTGCTCGCCTGGGGTGCGCTCAGCGGTACTGCGCTGGGCTTCGTGCCGATCGCAGTCGGCTACGGCGTGATGCAACTTGTCATCATCGTCGCGGAGGCTCGTCTACAGGACTCCATCACAGGTCCGGCGCGAGCGACAGTCACGTCGGTGTCGGGGTTCTTCTCCGATGTGTTCGCGGTCGTGGTCTACGCCAACTTCGCGCTGGGCTTGGTGTGGTTCACCCTGCCGGTCCTGATCGCGGCACTCACCGTCCCGGTGCTCCTGACCGCCCTGATCACTCCCGTTGCCCTGCCTCCACCATCAGCCACCGACGAACTGGAAACCAAGGAGGTCACCTAGCCTCAGTCTGCTGCAGCCATGCGGGGCGGCTGGCTGTTATGCCCTCGGATCTGTTTTGCCCTCGGATGACGGGGCGACAATTCGGTGTCGGGCGAAGTGTCGGGCGTCTACCGTCAGGTTGTGACGACGACCGATGGACGCCAGGGCTTGCTCGCTGCCGGCGCCGCAGCTGTGACTGTGGTGCTCTGGGCTTCGGCTTTCGTGGCGATCCGGCATGTCGGGCATGAGTTCTCGGCCGGTGCGTTGTCGCTCGGCCGGCTGCTCGTCGGCAGCCTGCTGCTCGGCGCGCTGCTCTTCACCCGCCCGCGACGCTGGCCCGCGAAGGGCGACTGGAAGCTGTTGCTGATCTGCGGCCTGTTGTGGTTCGGCGTCTACAACGTCGCGCTGAACGAGGCCGAGCAGCGCCTCGACGCCGGCACCGCGGCGATGCTGGTCAACGTCGGACCGCTCCTGATCGCGCTACTCGCCGGCCTGTTGCTGGGAGAAGGATTCCCGCGCCAACTCGTGATCGGCAGTATCGCGGCCTTCGGCGGAGTCGTCCTGATCGGCACCTCCTCCTCCGAGGGCAAGGCCGAGACCTGGGGAGTGATCCTTTGTGTGGTGGCCGCGATCGCGTACGCCGTCGGGGTGGTCGCCCAGAAGCCGTTGCTCGGCCGGTTGCCCGCGCTCGAAGTGACCTGGCTGGCCTGCACGATCGGCGCGATCAGCTGCCTGCCGTTCGCGCCCGCGTTGATCCGGGAGACGGGTGACGCGAAGGCTTCGACGATCTGGTGGATCGTGTTCCTCGGTGCGTTCCCGACCGCTCTCGCCTTCACCACCTGGGCCTATGCCCTGGCGAGGACGAGCGCCGGCCGGATGGGCGCCACGACGTACCTGGTCCCGCCCTTGACCATCTTCCTGGCCTGGCTGCTACTCGATGAAACCCCGGCCTCGATGGCGTACCTCGGTGGCGCGCTCTGTCTGATCGGCGTCGCCATCTCCCGTCACAAGCCTTCGATTCCTTTGACCAGCACGGTGATTCCGGACTCGAAGCCCGAGTCGAAGTCGTAGTGAAGGCCCTCCGGGCCGAGCGCCTGGACCACGCGCGTCAGCGTAGGTGCCTTGCCTGGCGGTAGCCGGCTGACCCGTTCGAGCAGGTCGGGCGCGAGTTCGAAGGTCTCGGCCCGGACGGCTACCTCGCCGAGCATGAAGCCGTGGATGAAGTCGATGATCGTGTTCACCGATTCGAAGATCTGCCGCGGCGGCAGGCCGGCGCGGTCCAGCGCCCGGTAGAACGGTTCGACCGTGACGACCACGACGTCCGAGACCGCGGACGTATCCGACAGGACCTGCAGGGCCAGGTTGGGATGTGCGCGCAAGGCGCCGCGGTAGGCGAGTGCCGCGCTCTTCAGTTGGTCCTGCCAGGGCACGTCGTCGCCAGGATCGGCCAGGTCCAATTCGGCGAACACCAGTTCGGCCAGGCCGGCGAACACCGCAGCCTTGTTCGGCAGGTGGTGATAGATCGACATCGGGTTCACGCCGAGCGTGGAGGCGAGCCGCCGCATCGTCATCGCGTCGATGCCCTCGTCGTCCACGATCCGCAGCGCGGCGGTGAGGATCGCCTCCCGGCTGAGCCGTTCCTCTCCCGACCGCGGTCGTCCGGAACGACCAGGACTCGGCTTGCCAGCATTAATCATACGTCGTATGGTACTAAATCGTACGATGTATGGATAGTTCTTGAAGGGAGCTGGGGAGCGTGAGTGGATCAGAGGGTGGGCAGTTGCCTGCCGGCGAGAAGGCGTTGGCGGGCAAAGTTGCCTTGGTGACCGGCGGCAGCCGGGCCGCTGGGCGGGGGATCGCGGTGCAACTGGGCGCTGCGGGAGCGACTGTGTACGTGACTGGGCGGACCACTCGGGCGCAACGGTCCGAGATGAATCGCCCGGAGACGATCGACGAGACCGCGGAACTGGTCGACGCGGCGGGCGGCCGCGGCATCGCAGTACAGGTTGATCACACGTCGCCTGAGGAGGTCCGTGAGTTAGTGGCCCGGATCGAGCGTGAGGAAGGTGCCCTACATGTCCTCGTCAACGACATCTGGGGTCAAGCGAGTGAGCCGGAATGGGACAAGACCGCCTGGGAATCGTCGCTCGACAAAGGGTTGCGGCTTTTGCGGCTCGGGGTGGAGACGCACGCGATCACGAGTCACTTCGCGCTGCCGCTGCTGATCAAGTCGCCGGGCGGACTGGTCGTCGAGATGACGGACGGCACCAACGAGTACAACGCGACCAACTACCGCGTCTCCTTCTTCTACGACGTGGCGAAGGGTGCCGTGAGCCGGATGGCGTTCGCGTTGGCGCACGAACTCGAGCAGTACGGCGCGGCGGCGGTCCTGCTGACGCCGGGGTGGTTGCGTTCGGAGGCGATGCTCGACGGGTTCGGCGTCACCGAGGAGAACTGGCAGGACGCGACCAAGGCGATCCCGCACTTCGCCATCTCCGAGAGCCCGTCGTACGTCGGCCGCGCTGTCGCCGCCCTCGCCGCGGACCCCGACGTCGCACGCTGGAACGGCAAGTCCGTCTCCAGCGGCGAACTGGCCAGGATCTTCGGCTTCACCGACCTGGACGGCAGCCGCCCCGACGCCTGGCGCTACATCGTCGAAGTCCAAGACCCCGGCAAACCAGCCAACATCACCGGCTACCGCTGAACGTCCGGGACAGTGCTCGGTGTTAGAGGCGGTGGACCGGGCAGGGCTCTGAGCCGTTGGTGGGGGTGGGAAGCGGCACTGCGTCAGAGGTGAGGGCGGCATGGGGATGGGCCGCTGCGATGGGGATCCCAGTGGCGGCGGCCAAGGCAAGGATCTCGCGCCTAGAGGTCAGCGCAACGACGGGGTCGCGCTCGTAGACATAGGTGAGCTCAGGCCACCGCGCCTGCGCAGGATGAACCAATACATCACCCCCAAGCACAGCGCGATCCGTCACCACGCACTGATGCCCCGGCGTATGTCCCGGAGTCGCCAGCAGCCGCAATCCATCGCTCAACTCGGCATCGCCAGCAACCGCCCGAACCTGCCCCGCCTCCACCACCGGCCGCACCAGCATCTCGTACGTCGCACTGCCCACCGCATGATCCAGCTCCGCCTGCTGCACCACATACGTCGCGTTGCGGAACCGTGGCTCCTGAGCTTCCGTGTTCCACCCCACATGATCCAGATGAATATGCGTCATGATCACCGTCTCGATCTCACCCGGCTCGACCCCAGCCGACTCCAGCAACCGCGGCAGCCGCCCAACAGTCCCCAGCCACTCAGCTGCTTCGCCACCAGCCGGCCCGATCCCGGTATCGACCAGCACAGCACCCCGCTCACCGGTCAGCAGATAACTATGAAAATGCAGAAACCACCCACCACCCCCACCCACATTCCCCGGCACAGTCGCCCGAGTCCACGCCTCCTGCTCCCCACCCCACCCCGGCAACGCCTCCCCCACCCCCTCCGGAAAAACCGCCACCCCATCGCACAACACCGTCACATCCACCCGTCCTCCAACCCCGGGATCAGGACGCTACTTGACCCACGGTGCGTGGCCGGCCCAGTCCGCCGGGAAACCGAGTTCCTGTAACCCTCGGCCGCAACCTGGGAGCTCCTCGGTCAGCATGCGCTGAACCGGTACCGACCACTCGGAGCCCGGCTCGATGCGTGAGAGCAGGAAGGCGAGGATGCAGAGCGTTGAGTAGATCCGGAAATGGGCATCGCCGCGCTGCTGGCTCAGATAAGCGAGCGATGGGATGGTCGCCAGATGTCGAGGTGCGATCTGGTTGACCAGGTTCCTGTTCCATAGTCGCGAATGATGCGCGCAGACATTGCGGACGTAGTTGAGGACCCTCATCCAGTTGCTCAAGGCACCGCCGTTGCCGGTTCCTCTGGCGTCGAGAATGTCCAGGGTTCGAGCGATCTCGTTGCGATCCGCGCTCTTCAGACCTTGGTACAGGTAGGTCATCGAACCGAAGTCCATGATCTCGGTCAGTACCCAGACGGGAAGCCTGCCGCCGTACTTGTCCTGGAAATGCACGACGAAATCCTCAGACGAGCGGGCCTGAGCGGTAAGGATCTTCTGGAGCCAGCCGTCGTAGGTGCTGCGCTGCTGACTGCCGTGGGAGCGAGTGAACTGCCCGTCCAGATTCTGCGGATGCAGATGGGCGTAGGCTCCACGCCGGCCGAGGGTGTATCCGATCTTGACTCGCAGCGCAACCTCGACCCGTTCGATTGCGTCCAGCACCATCAGTTTCAGGCGCCGGTCCATGTCGTAGAGGCGGACCACCCGCTCAAAGGTCGCGCCGTCGACGAATCGATCGTCTCGGCCGGCCCGTCCGTGGAGTGGTCGCCGGTAGGGATACCAGTAGCCGCTCAGTCTGTAGTAGCCGATCACACCCAGCAGATGGGCGGCTCCGGCGCGGTCGCCGATGCTGAGGCCGCGTTGTGTCAGTAGGTCGACTTGTTCGCTGAAGCTCAGATGTGGCTTGGTGTAGAGAGTCACAAATGCCCCCGTAAAAGAAAACCAGCCCGTGCCCTGGTGGGCAGAGGGGCTGGCCGTGTTGCCCTTAGTCTACAGGCGAATCGGCCGGTCCGACGCGCGGAGTCTGGCCTGTGGATGACTAGGGGAGGAGCATCCAGAGGGCGAGGGTGGTCATGATTAGGGCGATGGTGGCGTCTAGGACTTGCCAGGCGCGGGGGCGGGCGAAGAGGGGGCCTAGTCTGCGGGCCAGGAAGCCGAGGGCGAAGAACCAGGCGAAGCTGGCGGCGACTGCGCCGACGCCGTAGAGCCAGCGGCCGTCGGAACCGCGTTGGTTGGCTAGTGAGCCCAGGAGTACGACCGTGTCGAGGTACACGTGCGGGTTGAGGTACGTGAAGCCCAGGCAGGTCAGTACGACGCTGCGCAAAGCGGCCGGCGCGTGGTCGGCCGGGGTCATGGCGCCCGGGTTGAATGCACGGCGCGCGGCGACGGCGGCGTACGTGAGGAGGAAGGCGGCGCCGCCGTATTTCGCGATGTTCAGGGCGAGCGGGCTGCTTGTCAGCAACGCGCCGAGGCCGGCGATTCCACCGGAGATGAGCAAGGCGTCCGAGAGGGCGCAGGTGAGGACTACCGGCAGAACGTGTTCACGGCGCAGGCCCTGGCGCAGGACGAAGGCGTTCTGCGCCCCGATCGCGACGATCAGGGACAAGGACGTGGCAAAGCCGGCGAGCAGGGGCATGCCTCGACCGTAAGGAGTACCTGCGAGAGAAACCAGCTAAAGATTCTTCAGGACCATTAGCCGTGCTTCAGTCGCGAGTAGACTGCGGAGATGCAGATCGACTCGGCGCAACTCGACACCTTCGCGGCGGTGATCGACGAGGGCAGCTTCGACGCTGCCGCGCGACGACTGCAGATCACCCCCTCGGCTGTGAGTCAGAGGATCAAGGCGCTGGAGAGTGGGCTCGGGCAGGTATTGGTCCAGCGGACGAAGCCGACGACGAGTACTGAAGCGGGTCAGGCTCTGCTCCTGCTGGCGCGGCAGGTCTCCCTGCTGGAGGTCGAGGCGATCGCGGCGGTGAAGGGCAAGGTGGAAGGCCTACGCCTGCCGGTGGCGGTGAACGCGGACTCGTTGAACGGATGGTTCCTCCCCGCGCTTCTCGCCGTACCGCCGGAGTTGGCGACGGCATTCGATCTGCGTCAGGAGGATCAGGATCACTCGGCCGAGTTGCTCCGCGACGGCACGGTCCTAGCCGCAGTCACCGCGGATCCCCGGCCGGTCCAGGGCTGCCGGGTGCGGGTGCTCGGGCGGATGCGGTACCTGTCGATCGCGACCCCGGAGTACGCCGAACGCTGGCTCGCCGGCCGGCCGCTGGCTGAGGCACTCGCGGACGCGCCGATGGTGACCTTCAATCCCAAGGACATGCTGCAGCGCCGGTTGATTCGCCAAGTCACCCGGCGCCGGCTGGATCAGCCGATGCACTCGATCCCCGCGGCTGGGCCGTTCGCGCGGGCGATCCGGCTCGGGCTGGGCTGGGGCATGCTCGAGGAGGAAGCGGTCATGGACGACCTGGCTGCCGGCCGCCTGGTCGAGGTTGCCAAGGGCAAATATGTGGAAGTACCGCTCTACTGGCAGCACTGGAAGCTCAAATCAAAGGTGCTGGACGCCCTGACCGCAGCAGTCCTAGACGCCGCAGAAGCAGGCCTCCGTACTACGTGACGCACCAAGTCCGACTAGGCTCGAACAACCTGCCGAAGGGACTGTGATGAAGAAGGTCGTGTTGATCGCGCTAGGCGTGCTGCTCGGTGTCGCCGGTGTGGTGTGGACCCTGCAAGGGCTTGGCTACGTCGAGGGCAGCTCGATGTCGGGCAACAGCCTCTGGGCGATCGTTGGCCCGATCGTCGCGGCCGTCGGCATCTCCCTGATCTACGTCACGATCCGCGGCCCCCAACGCCGCTAGCGCACGGCCCGCAGCGCTACCAACGCGCGGCCGCGAGTGCTGCTAGTTCGCAGGTATCTCGTCCGGTTCCCACCGCATGGCCATCGGGTTGTCCGGCGGGATCAGGCCGGACGCCATCAGCTTGCCGCTGATCGGCCGGATCAGCCGGTCCAGTTCCTCGGCGTCCTCGTCGCCCAAGGCGGCCCAGCCCTGCTCGGCCAGGCGGTCCGTGGTGTCCTCGACCTGCTGCCGGGTCGCTCGGCCTGCCTCAGTCAGTACTCCGTCCGCGTCGAGCAACCCGCGTTCCCTCAGTTGGTCGGCCGCCTCGGCCCACTCCTCATCACTCCAGCGTCGTGCGACCTGGAACACCTCTTTGGACGGGCCGCCTGCTGCAGAGATGGTCAGAATGGCCTGGCAAGGGGTAAGCCCGGCACTGACCAGCGCCGCGACGTGCCCGTCTCCTCTGGACTCCCTGAGGATCGTGGTCGCCTGCCACAGAACCAGGTGCGGTTCGTCGGGCCACTCCAACGCCGCATTGGCTGCGGCGATCGGGCGGCCTGCCGTCGGAGCCAGCTCGGCTGCCTTACGAGCCAGCTCGGCCGTACGACGTAACGGCGTACCGGGGTCTGGCAGGAAGCGTCGTACTGCGCTGTCGACCGCCTGCAGGCGGGTGGTCAGCAACTGGGCAGGGGAGGCGTGGCTCCACGCGTCGGGCAGCGCGCGGGCAACACTGACTGGGTGAAAGTTGTAGAAGACGGCAGCGACCAGCTCTGGTCCCACTGGGCCGAGGGGAGCCGCCCGGCACGCGAAGTAGCTCATCCAGCCGCCGCGTAGCCCTAGGGCGTCCGTGGCCTGTCTGGTGTCGGGAGCGAAGTAGGTGATCGCGTGGTACGGCTCGAGGACTCGCCACATCCGGCGCGCGCGGTTCTCCGTCATACCGTCGATCCAATCAGAGTGGCCGGTACATGATGTGAAGGCCGACGTAGCCGAGGCGAGGGTGATTGAACGCTTGGGGGACCGTGCCGATGATCGTGAAGCCGAGGTCCTGCCAGAGCTTGACCGCTCGGTCGTTCGTCTCGACCACGGCGTTGAACTGGATCGAGCGGAAGCCTTCGCGGCCGGCCCACGCGATCATGTCCTCGCAGAGCGCGCGGCCGACCCCCTTGCCGCGTCGCGAGGCGTCCACCATGAAGCTCGCGCTGGCCACGTGGGAACCAGGACCCGGCCGGTTCGGGTACATGTTGGCGCTGCCGAGAACGGTGCCGTCGGGATCGACCGCGACGGTGGTGCGGCTCAGCTTCGCCGCCGACGGCGACATCCAGAGGCCCCGGGCCTGATCCTCGGTCAGTGCGGGGTCGTAGGCGTAGGTCTCCCGGGCGGTCACGATGTCGTGGAAGAACGGCCAGATGGCGGGCCAGTCGTCCGCAGTCGCTTCCCTGATCTCCACGCTGTCCTCTTCCGTCGTCCTTCTTAGTGCGAAAAGCATCACGCCCGCAGCGGTGAATGCCAACAGGTTTGTCCGGACCTTGAATAGACTCTCAGGGGATGACTAACACGGTGGTCCATGGGTTGCCGCGCTGGAGTCTGGCCGTGCCCCCGCTCGCTCTCGTTGTGCTGGTGCTGTCCTGGGGTCGCGACCTCGGCGCAGTACTGCTCATCCTGGTCTGCGCCGGTCTGGGTGCGGCCGTGATCGCCGCCGTGCACCACGCCGAGGTGGTGGCGCACAAGGTCGGCGAACCCTTCGGCACCCTGATCCTGGCGCTCGCGGTGACGGTGATCGAGGTCGCGCTGATCGTGACGCTGATGGCGTCCGGCGGCGACAAGGCGGCATCGCTGGCGCGGGACACCGTGTTCGCGGCGGTGATGATCACCTGCAACGGGATCCTCGGACTGGCGCTCGTGGTCGGGTCGCTGCGGCACCGGACCCAGGAGTTCCGGGTGCATGCGTCCGGCAGCGCGCTCGCCGTGACGACCGCCCTGGTCACGCTCAGCCTGGTGCTGCCGACGTTCACCACCAGCACGCCGGGAGCGACGTTCAGCGGAGCGCAGTTGGCCTTCGCCGGTGTGGTCTCGCTGGTGATGTACGGAATCTTCGTGTTCGTCCAGACCATCCGCCACCGCGACTACTTCCTACCGGTCGAACCGGAGCAATCCCCAGTCGATCCGGCGGCTGAAGAGGTCGAGACACACGCGGCTGCGCCAAGTGGGAAGGTGGCGCTGGTCAGTCTGGGGTTGCTGTTCCTCTGCCTCATCGCTGTAGTCGGGCTGGCGAAGACGGTCTCACCCAAGCTGGAGTCCGCCGTCGAATCAGCCGGGGCTCCGGTGGCCGTGGTTGGTGTCGTCATCGCTCTACTCGTGTTGCTGCCGGAGACGGTTGCCGCAGTACGGGCTGCTCTTCGGGATCGGCTGCAGACCAGCCTGAATCTCGCGCTCGGCTCGGCCCTCGCCAGTATCGGCCTGACCATCCCCGCCATCGCGCTCGCCTCGATCTGGCTCGACGGCCCGCTGGTGCTCGGCCTTGGTGGCAAGGAGATGGTGCTGTTCGCGCTGACCGTCGTGATCAGCATGCTCACCCTTGCCACCGGCCGGGCCACCCTGTTGCAGGGCGCCGTTCACCTGATGATCTTCAGCTCGTTCGTCTTCCTGGCCGTCAGCCCTTGAGACGCTCCAGCTTGCCCAAGTAGGTGATGACCTCGTGCTGATGGTTGTACTTGGCCCAGCTCAGAGGAGTCGCGTCGTACGACGCGTCGCGGCTGGTCGGGTCGGCGCCCAGCTCGACCAGCTTCTTCACGGTTTCGAGGTGACCGTTGCCGGCGGCCTGATGCAGGGGTGACGCGAGCACCCTGGCGACGATGTTGAGGTCGAACCCGAGGTCCTTGAGCGGCTGGATGGCCTCGGTCCGCCCGATCTCGGCCGCACGGATGATCAGGTACGGGTTGCGTTGCACGACCCGAGCCGCGAGTTCCGCATCGATCTGCGGGGTCTCGCCTCGCATCGCGGCGGCGAACACCTCGTGCACCTCGTCCAGTGGGGCCGCCCCGGCGTTCTTGAGCAGCTCGGCGACCTCGGTGTGTCCTTGGACAGCGGCCAGTTCGTAGGCGCGGTGTCCGGAGAAGATCGGGTGTTCCGTACCGCGTCCGTCCGGATCGGTGCCCTGCGCAAGGACCAGCTCGACCCGGTGGAGCAGGCCTTCGGATGACGCGAACACCAGCTCGTCCTCCAGCAACTGCGGTGGGGTCGGGTGGGCGACGGTCATCCGCTCGTGCCACGGACCACCATCCCCCTTGCCCAGGCCGAACTCCAGCAGCAGCTCGAGATGATCATCGCTGTACGGCGGTGAACATCCGAGGCCGCAGTTGTAGATCGTCTGGTTGTCGTTGGGATCGGCTCCCGCTTCGAGCAGGATCCGGGCGAGTTCGAGCCGGCTCTGGTGGGGCGGCTGGTTGCCTTCGCCACGGCCGAAGGCGCCCGTGACCGCGGTGAAGGGTGAAGGGAAGCCCTGCCAGAGGTAGCCCGCATTCGGGTCGGCGCCGTTGTCCAGCAGGAGTTTCGCGATCGCCGGCGGCGCTGACGGGGCTACATCGAGGCGCGAGTAGCTGAGGTAGAGCAACGGCTCCCAGCGGTAGGGACCACCCTCGCGGGCGGCGAGGTCGGGATTCCGCTCGAGCTCGGCCCGGACCGCTGCCGGCTCACCGGCCACGACCATCGTATAGATGTTGCTCAGGGCAACTTCAGGGAACTTGTCCAGCAGTTGGCGCGCCGCGCTCCGCCGGGCCGGGTCGTCCTGGCCGTAGTGCAACGTGGCCAGGCGGAGGAACTCGTCGGCGCGTTGGCTCGGCGTATCCAGGGGACCGCCGACCGGTTGGCGGTGCGGCGAGCGGCTGTACTTGTCGACCAGTTCGAGGTGCCGGCCGAGTCGCGGCCAGCTGGGGAAGCCGTAGCTCCGGGCGATCACCAGTTGGGCGTCGGCCAGGGTGTTCACCGGGTGGAACTCGTCAGCGAGTGCGACGGCCTCGGGTTCAGCGGCGTTGACCTGCTTGAGCAGGGTTTTCGCCTGCTTGCGCAAGTGCTCGAGGTTCGGGTCGTCCGGCAGTCTTCGGGTCGGCATAGCGACCTCCTCTCAACATGCCTGCTGTCCGCGTCGTCAGGCGAGAAAGGAGGTGGGCCTGGTAGTGCGCAACCTCGAAGTCAGGTGGGCTGAGCCCTTCCCGCGGACCGGTGGCACCCTGAGTGCCTGAGCCAGACCGTACTCCGGGAATGTCGCCGGCGGCAACCCCCTCAGGGGGCCTCCATCCACCACTCGGTGAACTCGTGAGCCCGGCCGTCCTTGTCCAGCCGGATTACCCACAGGTTGCTGAACTCGGCGGGCGGATCGGTCAGATACGTCGTCCAGCCGCGGACGAATCCGACGCCGTCCCCGAACCCGAGCACCTGGTATTCGAAGGTCGTCTCACCCGGCGCGTCGGCAACTTCCAGCCAGGCGTCGACGATCGCATTCCGCCCCAGCACCGGCTCCTCATCCGGCCGCCGGTAGAACGCCGCGTCCTCGGTCCACAGGGCCGCGATGTCCGCGGGATCGTTGGACTCCCAGGCCCGCCGGTACAGGTCGACCCACCGATCCAGCTTCTTCTCCCGCATGCCAGCATCTTGCCGCCTGATCGCCTCCCCGCCTGGCAGGCGGGGCCGCGAGCTCAGCGGATCCGGCCGGTCACGCCTCAGTCGCCGGTGCGGCCGTCGATCCGTTCGCGGAGCAGGTCGGCGTGGCCGTTGTGCCGGGCGTACTCCTCGACCAGGTGGATGTACAGATGGCGCAGGGAGTAGTCGCTGTCGTAGTTCGGGCGGGAGAACGTGTAGTCCAGGTCGTACCCGCTCGCGAGCTCGTTCGACAGCCGGACCGTCTCGCGGAACGCCGCGAGATCCTCCTCGACCCGAGCCGCGTCGACCAGCTCGAAGTCACCGTCAGGATGCTCGTCGGTCCACAGTTCGAGCTTCACCGGCTGCCCGGCTAGGCAGAGCTGGAACCAGTACCGCTCCACCTCGGTCAGATGCCTGACCAGCCCGATCAGTGTCATCACCGACGGATCGATACTCGCTGTCACCAGTTCATCACCGGTCAGCCCGGCGACCTTCCACAGCAGCGTGCCGCGGTGGTAGTCGAGAAAGCCCTGCAGAAGCTCGCGTTCCGGCGCGATCCGGGGCGGATCCACCCGGAAATCCTCGGCCGTCGTCACGCTGTTGAGCCCTCGGTATCGCAAATCACTCGGGTAAGCCCTTCTGGTGACGTACACTGTCGGTGACGGTCCGCCCAGTTCTGCCTCGGACCATTTGGCAGTCGACCCCCAAGCGCCGCGGCCCCTTGGCCGCGCCGGGCAGGACGACCCCCCGATTTTCCTTTGGAGTACCACTATGGCGGCACGCCGCCCCACGTCCAGTTCCACCACGTCTACCCAGCAGTCCCAGAACCAGCAGATTCAGAACAGGCAACAGCCCCAGCGCACCCAGGGTGAGGCCCCGGCGCGCTCCCGCCGCCGCCGTACCGGTGCCCGCGGCAACAGTCAGAGCCCGAACACTTCAGTCCGCGCCACGGAAGCCGCGCCGAGCACCTCGTACGACGAGGTCGAGGTCCAGCTGGCTCCGGACGGCCGGAGCTTCGCCGAGCTCGGTGTACCGGCCGTGCTGGTCACCGCACTCGCGGCAGCCGGGATCAACGACCCGTTCCCGATCCAGTCGTCCACGCTGCCGGATTCGCTGGCAGGCAAGGATGTTCTCGGTCGCGGCCGGACCGGTTCCGGCAAGACCTACGCGTTCGTCCTGCCGGTCCTGGCCCGGCTGGCCGCGTCCACGTCGAAGCGCCGGCCGAACCAGCCGCGCGCGCTGATCCTGGCGCCGACCCGTGAGCTCGCCACCCAGATCCAGGCCTCGATCACGCCGTTGACCGACGCGCTCGACCTCCGGACCATGACGATCTTCGGCGGTGTCGGCCACGGCCCGCAGATCACCGGCCTGCGCCGCGGCGTCGACATCGTCGTCGCCTGCCCCGGCCGGCTCGAGGACCACGTCAAGGCCGGTCACGCGAAGCTCGATGCCGTCGAGATCACCGTGCTGGACGAGGCCGACCACATGGCCGACCTCGGCTTCCTGCCGGCCGTTCGCCGGATCCTCGAGGCGACCCCGCAGCGCGCCCAGCGGCTGCTCTTCTCGGCCACGCTCGACGCGGGCGTCGACGTCCTGGTCAAACGGTTCATGAACAATCCGGTCACGCACAGTGTCGATTCGGCGCAGTCGCCGGTCGCGAAGATGACCCACCACGTGCTGCACGTCCAGCCCGACACCCGGCTGCCCGTCCTGGTCGACCTGACCGCCGCGCCCGGCCGGACGCTGGTCTTCACCCGGACCAAGTACGGCGCCAAGTCGCTCACGAAGAAGCTGATCGCCCAGGGCGTGCCGGCGGTCGAGTTGCACGGCAACCTCTCGCAGGGTGCCCGGACCAGGAATCTGGAGGCGTTCTCCGACGGCTCCGCGAACACCCTGGTCGCCACGGACATCGCAGCTCGCGGCATCCACGTGGATGACGTCTCGCTGGTGATCCACGCCGACCCGCCGATCGAGCACAAGGCCTACCTGCACCGCTCTGGCCGTACTGCGCGAGCCGGCGCGGAGGGGACGGTCGTCACTCTGATGACGGACGACCAGGTTCGCGACGTCCGGGACCTGACCCGCAAGGCCGGGATCGCCCCGACCGTCACCAAGCTCCGTACCGATGACCCGCTGCTGGCAGTGCTGGCGCCGGGCGAGCGGACCTTCGTGACCCCACCGGTGAGGTCCACCTCCGAGTCCGAGTCGGTACGCCGTACCGGTGGTGGCCGGGGTGCCTCGGAAGGACGGGGTCGCGGTGGAGGCCGTCGCCGCGCTGCCGGACCGAGCGCTGGACCGCGCAACGGCGCGAGCCAGGGAGCGCGGAACGGGGCCGTCCAGGGATCCAAGTCGCGCGGCAAGGCCCGCAGCGGTTCGGCCGCTCCCAAGAGTTACAGCACGACCACTCCGGGAGCGAGCAGTCGCCCGGCAGGTGCCGCCGCCTTCTCAGCCGGTGCAGGTTCCGGCCGCCGCGGCCGCTGAACTAGTCGATGAGAGCCGGGCCCGGTCAGGTAAATCTGACCGGGCCCGGCGTTCTGTTGCCCGGGGCACCTGGGCGGTACGGTTCGCTGGTGAACACCGTCGCGCAGATCTTCGTCGCCCTGGCAGGCGTCTTCCACCTCGCTGTCTTCGCCATGGAGAGCGTGCTCTTCCGCAAGCCGAGCACCTACCGGCGGTTCCTGATCAAGACCCAGGAAGAGGCCGACGTCGCCCGTCCCTGGGCCTTCAACCAGGGCTTCTACAACCTCTTCCTGGCTCTCGGTGCTCTCGGCGGCCTGATCGCAGGCGGCGACGAAGGCCACGCCATCGCTCTGTTCGCCTGCGCCTGCATGGCCGGCGCCGGCATCGTCCTGCTCGCTTCGGACCGCCGGATGGCCCGCTCCGCCGCCCTCCAGGCGGTTCCGCCGGTGGTCGCCCTGATCCTCGCCGCCGTGTCCTGAACTCTCAAGGCTGCTTGAAGGCGTCTTGACTTCAAGTGCAGTTGATGTCCGAGGGTGCTACCCATGACCACCACGGCGGACGATCCCACCACCGCGAAGGCCCCTGCACCGAAACCCGCTGGCGTGCTGTCGCCGGAGTACCGGGCTTTGACGGTAGGGATGGTCGCGTTGATCACCCTGGTTGCCTTCGAGTCTCTTGCGGTGACCACGGCGATGCCGACGGTGGCGCAGGCTTTGGACGGTCTGGCGTTGTACGCGCTGGCCTTTGGCGGACCCCTTGCCTCGGGTGTCGTGGCGATGGTGATCTCGGGGACCTGGAGTGATCTGAAGGGCCCGACGCGGCCACTGTGGCATGGGACCGCTTGGTTCCTCGGCGGCCTGGTGATCGCCGGGTTCGCGCCGACCATGGAGGTGCTGGTCGTCGGGCGGATCGTCCAGGGGTTCGGCGCCGGCCTGCTGACGGTCGCGCTGTACGTCGTGGTCGGGCATCTCTACCCGGCCGCGCTCCGGCCAAGGATCTTCGCCGCCTTCGCGACAGGCTGGGTGGTGCCGTCGCTGGTCGGGCCGGCGATCGCGGGACTGATCGTGGAGCACACCAGTTGGCGGATCGTCTTCCTCGCAGTACCGGCGCTGGCGATTCCGGCCGCGCTGGTGATGCGCCCGGGACTTGCCCATCTGGGCTCTCCGAAGCCAGCGGAGAAGAAGAGGCTCTGGGATCGGCGTGCGCTGTGGGCGGTCGCGGCGGCGGTCGGAGTCGGCCTGTTGCACTACGGAGGTCAGCAGCGCGGCGTTCTCCAGTTGGTCCTGGTGCTCGTCGGGCTGGGCGGAGTGGTGGCCTTCGCGCCGAAGTTGCTGCCCAGCGGTACGTTCGCGATCCGCTCCGGTCTTCCGGCGGTGGTCGCTCTGCGCGGGCTGGTCGCGGCTGCCGGTTTCGGGGCCGAGGTGTTCCTGCCGTTGATGCTGACCCGCGAGCGTGGCCTCTCGCCGTCGTTGGCGGGCCTCGTGCTCACTGTGAGCGCGCTCAGCTGGACCGCGGCCTCGTGGTACCGGGGTCGGCCGCACCAGCCGTTCGCGCCGCACGTCTTCCTGCAGGCGGGGATGGTCTTCATCCTGTTCGGGATCGCGCTCGCGACGCTGACGCTCAGCCAGCACGTGCCGGTCGCCGTCGGGATCCTCGGCTGGGGGCTGACCGGGCTCGGCATGGGGACCGTGTTCCCGACTGTCTCGGTGCTGGTGCTGGAGTACTCGAGCCTCGAGGAGCAAGGCGCCAACAGTTCCGCCTTGCAGCTCAGCGACTCATTGCTGACGGCAACTGTGCTGGCAGTCGGCGGCACCCTCTTCGCCGCGATCGAGCCGCACTCGGCGACCACGGCCTACCTGACCGCCTTCGGCCTGCCCGCCGCCTTGGCGTTGCTCGGCGTCTTCGCGGCCCGCCGTACCGCTATTCCTTCGACCCTGTGACGGCGATGCTGGCGCCGAGGCCGATAATCATCAGGCCGCCCGTGCCGCCGACCAGCTCCAGCCGGCGGGGCGAGCGGGCGAACCACTCCCGTGCGGTGCCCGCGACCAGGGCCCAGGGGCCAGCAGGGCCGCGGCCAGTGACTTGCGGGTGCGGAAGGCGTGCACGCCGAGATAGATCAGGTAGGCGGCGCCGGCCAGCTTGACCGCGGTCAGGGCGATCGCGCTGGCGGCGATCAGGTGCTCGGCGGACGGCATTTCCTCAGACTAGGTGCCGGTGCCTTCCGCGGCAGGCGCTTTCCAGCAGGTGGGAAGGATCACCCGGCGCGCCGCGTCCGTTGACCCTGGAGGAAAGGGGCCGCTACGGTTCGGGGGACAACCTGCGGTGCCATGAGGGAAGCCGGTGAGAGTCCGGCACGGCCGCGCCACTGTGAGCGAGCTTGCTCGTGAGTCAGGACGCTCGGGCACCAGCAGCCTTTCGATGGGGACGCGCCTTCCCCAGGAGGTCCTGATGCCAGCTCCTGCTCGCTCGGTCGCCGTACCGGCCATCTCACCCCGCCTGCTCGCGATCGCACTGCTCGCCACCGGCCTGCTGCTCCTGCTGGCCTATCTGGTCGCGTTCGACCAGGGCGCCGTCTCGCAGTCCGGCATGTACCTGCACGAGCTGATGCACGACGGCCGCCACCTGCTCGGCGTGCCCTGCCACTGAGGGCCTTAGCTCTGTCAGCACCCCTCCTCTGAACGACAGGACTGCCATGCGCACCTTCGGATCTCTCCTGGTGCGCGGCCTGATCGTCGGGCTCTTCGCCGGCCTGCTGGCCGGAACCTTCGCGTACGTGATGGGCGAACCGCGCATCGACTCCGCGATCGCCATCGAAGAGGCCGCCGGCGCCGCGCACACCCATGACGCAGCAGGCAACACCGTCCCGGCCGAGGCTGAGGAAGAACCACTCGTCAGCCGCGACGGCCAACGGGCGGGCCTCTTCCTCGCCACCACCCTGTACGGCGTGGCGCTCGGCGGCATCTTCGCCGTCGGATTCACGCTGCTCCGGCGCCGACTGCGGACCACCAGCGACTCGTACGCCGCGCTCGGCCTGGCGGCGGCCGGTTTCGTCGGGATCGTGCTCGTGCCGTTCCTGAAATACCCGCCGAACCCGCCGGCGGTCGGTGATCCCGAGACCATCACCAAGCGGACAGTGACCTATCTCTTGACCCTGGTGATCGGCCTGCTCGCGGTCTGGGCCGGAGTCGCCGCAGCCCGCTGGGCAGCCGCCCGCCTCGGTGAGACACCGTGGATCCGCCTCGCCGTCGGTGGAGCCGCCTTCCTCGCGACCGTGGTCGCGGCGTACCTGATCCTGCCGGCGATCAACGAGGTACCGGGTTCGTTCCCGGCCACACTGCTCTGGCAGTTCCGCTTCGCCTCGCTCGGTACGCAGGCGACACTGTGGTTGTTGCTCGGATTCGGATACGCCGCCGCGGTAGACCGCCGTACCCGGGTCTCCGCCGACGCTGAGGTGGCTGCCGCTTGACCACGTTGACGCTGGTCGCTCACGCACTGACGCCGGCACTCCGCGGGCTCGTCCTTGGGGGCGACGCCGAACCGGATCCGGCGAGCATCGAGGTGGCCAGGGGCCTCAAATTCGTCGCCGACGACGTGTACTCCGGTCCAGAAACGGCCGCCCAACGAACAGCCGACGCCCTCGGCCTCACCGCGACCATCGAGCCCGTACTGCGAGATCGCGACTACGGCGAATGGACAGGCCAAAGTCTCGAGGACCTCCTCGCGGCTGATCCCGCTCCGGTATCAGCGTGGCTCGAACGCCCCCACGCAGCCCCACCCGGCGGCGAGAGCGCGAACGACCTGATCACCCGAGTAGCCGACTGGCTCAGCGATCTACCCCAACCCGAGACAGAGCGTCGTACCGTCATCGCGGTGGTCCACCCGGCAGTCGTCCGAGCAATGGTCCTCTACGCCGTCGAAGCCCCAGCCGAGTCCCTCCGCCACATCGACGTCCGCCCCCTCTCGACCGTCAACCTCACAGAACACTCCGGCATCTGGTCCCTCACCTTCAACTGAGCCCGCTGCTGAGCAGCTTCAGCTGTCCGAGACCGTCACCTTGGTGAACAGGGGGCGGCCGCTCGGAGGCATCACGAAGTTCTGGACCCGGTCGCGATGGGCGCTGTTGCTGGCCAGTTCGGCCGGGAAGATGCCGACGGCGTCATCCCAGATGATCTGTCCTGCTTGGGCGTACAGCTTGTCGCGCTCGCCCTGGTCGATCGAGGTACGGGCTCCGAGCAACAAGTTGTCCAGCGCCGGGCTGCAATAGCCATTGCGCTTCGCGGAGCAGACGTAGAGGCGGGCCAGGGTGTAGTCGGCATCGCCCGTGCCGGTCACGTTGGTCTGGAGGTTCATGTCCCAGTTGAGTTTGCCGAAATCCTCCAGCCACTGCGCACGCTCTTTCTCCAGCGGCTTGACCTTGATGCCGACCTTGGCCCAGTCGGAGATCATCGCCTGCGCCAGCGCCCGGATGTTCGGGCCACCTTCGAGCGGCCACTGCATCGACGTGGTGAACCCGTCCGGCAGTCCGGCCGCGGCGAGCAACTGCTTCGCCTTCGCCGGGTCGTACGGGTACGGCGACAGCTTCGGCGCGCCGATCACTCCCTGCGGCACCGGAGCCTGCGCGACAGACGCGAGATCGCCGAACAGGTCCTTCACCGTCCCGTCCAGGTTCAACGCGTACCACATCGCTTGCCGGACCCGCTTGTCGTCGAACGGCTTGCGGTTGGAGTTGAACCAGTTGAAGTAGTAGCTCCAGCTCGGCGTGGTGGCGTAGCTGATGTCCTTGCTGCCGCTCACTTGCGCCACCTGGTCCGGTGGGATCGCGGTCAGCACGTCGACCTCGCCGTTCTCCAGCCCGGTGATCCGCCCGGCCACCTCGGGAATCGCGACGAACTCGAGCCGGCCCAGCTTCGGCGCACCGTCCCAGTACTGCGCGTTGGCCGCCAACGTGAGCTTCTCGTCCGGCGCGAACTCGCTCACCGTGAACGGACCGGTGCCGATCGGCTTGCTGAAGAACCCGTCGGTGTTGATCTTGTCCGCAGGCCCGATGAAGAGCAGCGTCAGCGAGCTGAGCAAAGTACCGAGCGGCTTACTCGTCTTCACGGTGACGGTGAGGTCGTCGGTCGCCTCGAAGGCGGTCACCGTCGCATAGAGGGGAACCAGCGGCCCCTCCAGTTTCTGATGCCGCTGGTACGACGCGACGACGTCCTTCGCGGTGAACGGGGTCCCGTCGGAGAACTTCACCTCGGGCCGCAGCTTGAACACCCAGGTCTTCGGGTCCGGGTTCTGCCAGGAGGCGGCCAGCACCGGCACGAACTTGCCGGCGTCGACCCGGACCAGCGGCTCCATCACCTGCTGGATCGCGGTCTGCACAGCCTCCTCCCCGGCGTACTTGTGGGTGTCCAGGGAGACCGGGAACATGGCCGGTGCATAGCGCAGGACCTGCTCGCCGCTGCCCGGCTCGCTCGCCGGCGAGCAGGCGCTCAGCCCGGCCGTCAGGGCGACCAACGAGGCCACCAGCATCCTTCGCTTTCTCAACACAGTCGATCTCCTTTGCAGGGCAGGGCCGTCACGACGAGGGCCGCGTGAAGGTGTAGGTGGCGGCGACCGGATAGTGGTCGGACGGTGCGCGCCCGGCGTGGAAGAACTCCACGACCTCGCTGCAGCGCACCGCGACCGGGCCGCGTCCGAAGATCCAGTCGATCGCCTTGGGCGGCGAGGCCAGCGGTGACAGCCGGGTGCCGATCGGACCGGGCGCGACGGTCGGGACCACTGGATGGGTGACCGGTGAGTGCCGGCCGAGGGCGGTGAAGCTGTCCAGGAAGCCCGCATTCCCCAGCTCCCACTGGGGTGGGCCGATGTCGTTGATGTCGACTGTGAACAGGCAAGGTCCGTCGCCGGCCAGCCGCTCCAGCGCTGCGGCGATCGCCCGGGCTTGACCGATCCGCCGGTTGCCGAGATCGGCTCGCTCGTCGGGATGGCCGGGCCACGTCAGGTGCGCGGTACTGAAGACAAGGGCTGGTGCGTCCGGATCACGGGGCTGAAGGCGGACCCAGAACAGGGCGGCGTCGGACGACAGGATGCCGACGTCCTCCCAGCCGTGCTCGACCAGCTCGAACAAGTCTCGTCGCCACCACAGATTGCTCTGTTTCTCCCAACCGGGGAAGGAATCCTCGACGCGGCTGTGGCCCGGCAGCGCCTGATCCACCAGGGTCCTGGTGCTGGCGCAGAGCTCCTGGACTGCGAGTAGATCGGGTGGTCGTGTGATCAACAAAGCGTGCAGCGCGTCCCGGCGTTCGTCGAGATGGAACTCGCCCCACAGGTTGTAGGTCATCGCGACGAAGCTGAAGTTGCTCAAGGCAATGGTCATGACGGCTGCTCCTGAGCGGTCCCGGCTGAGGTGGGAACGTTGTAGGCGGTGAGGCTCGTTGCCGTGATGGCGCCGTCCACCACCAGCCGCAGTACGGTCAGCGAGCAGTTGACCGGCGGGTCGAGCGACAGTTGTCCGCCCGGAGGGAGGCCGAGTGCTTCCGCGGCGGCCGTCCGGATCGGGCCGCCGTGGGTGACCACCAGCACTCTCGTGCCGCTCGTCGCGGCGCGGACCGCGTGCCACACCCGGTCCCGCAGTTGGGCGAACGTCTCGCCGCCTCCCCGGGCGACGTCCTCGCCGCGAGCGAAGGCGGCAACCACGTCCGGTTCCTCGGCGAGGATGTCGGCGAAGGTCCGTCCGCTCCAGGTGCCGACGTCGATCTCCCGCCACCGGCGATCCACCCGCACCGTCGGGCAGCCGCCCTCGGCGTACGGTTGCAGCGTCTCGGTGACCCGCTGCAGGTCGCTCGCGACCACCGCGTCGAACGGCGGGAACATGCCGCGCAGATACTCCGCGGCCTGCTTCGCCTGGTGTCGCCCGAGCTCGCTCAGGCCGGTGCCCTGCTGTCCCTGGTAGCGATCCTCGGCATTCCACGACGATTCGCCGTGCCGGAGCATCATTACTTCGACGACTCGGCTCATCAACGGGCCACCAGATCGGTCCGACGCTCCGCGAAGTGGCAGGCCGCAGGGTGCAGCCCGAGTCGCAGCTCGAGCGCAGGATCCTCGGCCGCGCAGACGTCCTGCGCCTTCCAGCACCGGGTGCGGAACCGGCAACCCGACGGGGGATCCGCGGGAGACGGCACATCGCCCCCGATCAGGATCGGCGTCCGGGGCGGCCGTGCCCAGGGCAACGGATCCGGGACGGCCGACAGCAACGCCTGGCTGTACGGGTGGATCGGTTCGGCGAAAAGCTCCTGCTGCGAGGCGGTCTCGACGATCCGGCCGAGATACATCACCGCCACCTGGTCGGAGATGTGCCGGACCACGGACAGATCGTGGGCGATGAACAGATAGGCGAGACCGAGCTCCGACCGAAGATCCGCGAGCAGGTTGAGCACCTGTGCCTGCACCGAGACGTCGAGTGCCGACACGGCTTCGTCGCAGATCACCAGCTTCGGCCGGAGCGCGAGAGCCCGGGCGATCCCGATCCGCTGCCGTTGGCCTCCGGAGAACTGATGCGGGTACCGGGCCGCGTGGTCCGGGTTCAGCCCGACCCGCTCGAGCAGCTCGCGGACCTCGGGCTTGAAGCGATCACGCGGGACCACGTCGGGGTGGATCTCCCAGGCCTCGGTGATGATCTGTTCGACGGTCGCCCGTGGGTTCAGCGAGGCGTACGGGTCCTGGAAGATCATCTGCAGGTGCCTGCGCACCTGGCGCATCCGGGCCGGTGGCAACGAAGTGAGTTCCTCACCCTCGAAGAGGATGCTGCCGGACTGGGACTTCTCCAGCCCGATGATCGTCCGGGCGACTGTCGACTTGCCGGAGCCGGACTCACCGACCAGACCGAGCGTGCCGCCCGCCGGGATCTCGAAGGACACCCCGGCGACGGCTTGGACGTGCCCGACCGTACGGCGAAGCAGAGCCGAGCGGAGCGGAAACGTGGTGTGCAGATCGCGCACTTGCAGGAGGGGAGTGTCAAAAGGCATCGCTGAGCACCTTCCCCGAGTGGTGACAGGCGGAGCTGTGCGGCAACGGGCGGCCGGGAGCATCGAGCAGGGCCGGCTCCTCGTCCGCACAGAGCTGGTCGGCGAAGTTGCAGCGGGGCCGGAAGGAACAACCCGAGGGCAGATCCAGCAAGTCGGGCGGCCCGCCCTGGATCGGGGTGAGCCGTTCGCGCGGCCCGTCGATCGCAGGCAGCGAACCCATCAGTCCGGTGGTGTAGGGATGTGCGCTGTGCTCGTAGACCTCACGGATCGGGCCCGCCTCGACCACGCGTCCGGCGTACATCAGGACCACCCGGTCGGCGACGTCGGCCACCACGCCGAGGTCATGGGTGATCAGGACGAGTGACATGCCTTCCTCGTCCTGCAGCCGCGCCAGCAGGTCCATGATCTGGGCCTGCACGGTGACGTCGAGCGCGGTCGTGGGTTCGTCGGCGATCAGCAGCCGCGGTGAGAGGGCGAGCGCCATCGCGATCATCACCCGCTGCCGCATCCCGCCGGAGAACTGGTGTGGGTAGTCGTCGAGCCGCTTCTCCGCGGCCGGGATGCCGACCCGGCGCATCAGTTCGAGCGCCTGCGCCCGTGCCTCCTTGCGGGAAGCGCCGCGGTGGCGGCGGAACATCTCGCCGATCTGCGCGCCGACCCGGAACACCGGGTTCAGCGAACTCAGTGGGTCCTGGAACACCATCGCGATCTCCCGGCCGCGCAGTTCCCTCTTGGCCGGGGCCGGCAACGTCAGCAGGTCGCGGCCGTCGTAGTGGATGCTGCCGCCGGTCACCCGGCCGGCCGGCTTGGGGACGATGCCGAGCACGGCCTGTGCGGTGACGCTCTTGCCGCTGCCGGATTCGCCCAGCAACGCGACCGTCTCGCCACGCCGTACGTCGAAGGAGGCGCCGTCGACCGCGGTCACCACCCCGGCGGCGGTGCTGAACTCGACCCGCAGATCACGCACGGACAACAGGGGTTCAGCTGTCATCACAGGCTCCTCAGGCGCGGGTCGTACCGGTCCCGCAGGGCATCGCCGAGGACGCCGAGTGACACCACCAGGAAGGCGAGCGCGATCCCGGGCACGGTCGAGATCCACCACGCGTCGGCAAGGTAGTTACGTCCGTTCGCGATCGTGACGCCCCAGCTCGGCGTACTGGCGGGCGTACCGAGGCCGAGGAAGGAGAGCGATGCCTCGGCCAGGATCACGTGGCCGATCTCGACCGTCGCCACCACCAGCACCGGCGCGATGCAGGCCGGCAACACGCAGCGGCGGATCAGCCGCCAGGTGCCGGCGCCGAGCGTACGGGAGGCGTCGACGAACTCCCGCCGGCGAGTGGCCAGCGCCTGGCCGCGGGTGACCCGGGCGAACGTGACCCAGTTGGACACCGCAAGCACGATCACGACGTTGACGACGCTGGGTCCGAGCAGAGCCGCGATGAAGATGGCCAGCAGGATCGAGGGGAACGCCAGCTGGATGTCGGCCAGCCGCATCAGCACGCTGTCCAGCCAGCCGCCGAAGTACCCCGCGGCCAGTCCGACCGTGACACCGATCGTGCCCGCGAGCAGCAGGGTGGCCAGGCCGACCGCGATCGAGATCCTTGCCCCCTGCAACATCTGGGCAAGCAGGTCCTGGCCGACCTGGTCGGTGCCGAAGATGGCCAGTGAGCCGTCGGAAAGTCTGCTGAACGGTGGTTTCAGCCGGTCCTGGGTCCGGGTGGCCACCGGGTCGAACCGGACGATCCAGGGTCCGATCGCGGCGGCGACGGCGTACAGGATGATCACCGTCAGGCCGAAGCGGATCCTCGCGGAGCCGGCCCGGCCTCGCGCCCGGGCTTTCGCCGGGGTCGCCACCAGCGCGACGTCGAGGTCGGTAGAGGTCACATCAGTCACCAGCCAGGCGGACGCGGGGGTCCAGGAAGCCGTAGATCAGATCCACGAGCAGGTTGATTCCGACGAAAATGGTGGCCACGAGCAGGATCGCGGCCTGGACGACGCCGTAGTCCCGGCGCCCGATCGAGTCGATCAGCAGTCGGCCGACGCCAGGCCAGGCGAACACGGTCTCGACGATCACGGTGCCGCCGAGCAGCGCACCGAACTGCAGCCCGACCACGGTGACGATCGGGATCAACGCGTTGCGCAGCGCATGCGACAGGATCACCGTCGACTCCAGCAGGCCTTTGGCCCGGGCTGTCTGCACGTAGCCCTCGTGCACGACCTCGAGCAGTCCACTGCGGGTGAGGCGGACCAGGATGGCGAGGAACGGCAGCGCCAGCGTGATGGTCGGCAGTACCAGGTGGGACCAGGTGCCGGAGCCCGAGCTGGGCAGCACCTGCAGGCCGCGGCTGAAGACGAGAATCATCACGATGCCCAGCCAGAACGACGGCGTGGACTGGCCCAGCAATGAGAACACCGAGATCCCGCGGTCGATCCAAGTGTTCGCGCGCAGGGCAGCGACCACACCCAGCGGCAGACCGATCAGCAGGGAGACCAGCAGAGCCGTCGAGGCGAGCTGGATCGTGGCCGGAACGCGTTGCAGGACAAGGCTCATCGAGTCCGCGTTCAACCGGAACGACTGCCCGAAGTCGAGCCGGACCACGTTCGACAGATAGGTCGCGTACTGCTGGACCAGCGAGTGGTCCAGCCCGAGCTGGGCTCGCAGGGCCGCGATCTGCGCCTGGTCCGCGTCGGGCCCGAGCATGATGTACGCCGGATCACCGGGGACCAGCCGGAGGACGACGAAGATGATCGTGACCGCACCCCACAGCACGAACACCGAGAAGAACAGCCGCCTGAGGACGTAAGCCGCCATCAGGCCCCCCTGCGCTGGACCAGCTCGGCGGCGGGTGGTGCGCCGAACTGCCGGGCGGTCCGGGTGAGGGCGGCGAGCACGGAGCGGAGTTCCTCGATCGAGGTCGATCCGCCGGCGAGTTCGGCGCCGAGCGACGCGACGCACCGCCCGTCCGCGGCGCGCACCGGTACGGCGACCATCCGCGGCAGCGAGGCCACCGGCCGGGAGTTGTGCGCGAACCCGGTCTCGCGGGCGCGGTGCAGTGCGGCGAGCGTGTTGTGCCGGTCTCCGGTGTCGACCAGATGCGCGTCGACCTCGTGGGCGGGGAAGGCGGACAGATAGGCGCGGCCCAGCGCGCTGCGGTGCAGAGACACCGGATCACCAGGCTTCACCGTCGGCCGAGTGCCACCAGCGACGGCCGCGACCTGGAGAACAGTGCAGTCGACGCCACCGGTAGCAGACCGCGCACCAGGCTTCGCCAGTACTACGGTCCGCCGGAGCCGGCCACCTAGTCCGATCACCGGATCGTCCTGGGCGGCCGGAGTACCGGGTGCGCCGCGGAGACCGGCGAGACCCACGGCGGCGCAGTACTGGTGGTCGCCGACGCGGTGGACCAGGCCGTGGTCGCAGAAGGTCATCAGGATCCGGTGGACGGTGCTCTTGTGCAGGCCGACGGCGACGGCGAGCTCGGTGACGCCGTACGGGCGGTTCTGCCGGTTGAGCTCGGCCAGCACCGTCAGGGCTCGGCTCAGCGACTGCATGATGACCTCCGGGATCCGAGCACCGTGAACGTTAACGGGAGCGTTAATGTACCGTAAAAGTCTGCTATCTCCGTGTCAAGGCCTGGTCGTTGCAGTGCGCGGAACAGTCGATTGACGGCTATTTCCCGTTAACGTTAATGTCAGCCGACTCGCGGCCGCCGCTCCGGCGTCGCCGCTCCGACCCTCACCTGGAGGCCTGCGTGACCACCGACGTCAGAGCCGCGTTGCTGGCCGCCGATCCGCGCCTGTCCAAGTTCTCGCCGCTGCCACGCATCCTGGCGTTCGACGACTTCGACAGCGGGACGCACGGCTGGTGCGAACTTCTCGGCAACTACAACGGCCGGGGAGACCTCGGCACGGTCGACGCGCACATGCGGGACTTCCGGCCGCCGCAACTCTCGTCCTGCACGTTCTTCGACATCGGTACCCACGGCGCGATGAGCGGTACCTATGCACTCAAGCTCGCCACCCGGCCGTACAAGGGACACACGGCGGTCGCGATCCGCCGGCTCACCATGAGCGGTCGCGGCCTGGTGCAGCTGGAGACCTACTTCGCCTTCAAGTCAGAGGCCACGCTCGGCGGCGGTGCGGAGCTGGACAGCTTCGGCGACGTCCAGTGGGACGGCAACACGCATCCGTCGGAGGCGCAGTTCGGCGCCTTCACGGTGGCGACGGATCTGTGCGGCGACGGGGGGCTGCGCTACCACACCGTGGCGCGTTACCAGAACACCGATCTGGACAACCGTTTCACGCGGCGGTGGATGGCGCCGACGGTGCCCGAGCCCACTCCGCGCGAACACTTCGAGGGCAAGGTGAAGCTCGAGTACGCCGCGGACTTCACCGCGCCGAACCCGGAGGACTGGCAGACGTTCGGCGAGCCGCAGGAGCTCTGCTACAACGAGGTTCCGACCAAGGTGAACTGGCACTACCTGCGCTGGCTGGTCGACACCGATGCCCGCCGGAACGTGGAGCTGCAGGTGAACGATCGGGTGATGGACATGCGTGATGTCCCGGTCCCGCCGTACGAGGAACGCTACGAGACGCTCGAGAACCTGCTGAACTTCTACTTCTCGGTCCGGACCCACTCGGCGGTGCGGAACTTCCTCTTCCTCGACTCCGTCCTCATCTCGGTTGATTGGTAGGCATCGTGCGACAGTCCATGACCGCAGTACTGGAACGCGACACCACGTTCGACAAGGACTTCGACACCGAGCCGTACGAGGTCGCCTGGGCGGGTGAGGCGCGCTGGTTCGTCCAGTTGGTCGGAGGCGACGGTGCGGCCCGGTTCGTCACCCAGATATCACCCGACGGCATCACCTGGTGCGATCTCGACGGGGACGAGCACGTCGCCGGCGGGCCGGGCGAGCTGGTCAGCTGGCCGGCCACCGATTTCGGCAACTGGCTGCGGGTGCGCGCCACGGTCGAGGGCACCGTCCAGGTCCGGATCCACCTGGCAGTCAAGGCCTAGTCTGCTCACAGCTTCATCTCAACGGGAGGAATGGATGGGGGAGGCGCGTCGCCCGACGTTGCGCGACATCGCTGACGCCTTGGGGTTGTCGGTCAACACCGTGTCGAGGGCGTTGGGCGACAAGGACAGCGTGAGCGCGCGGACGCGGTCTGCCGTACAGGCCGAGGCGGCGCGGATCGGGTACGTGCCGAACTCGCTGGCCCGGTCGCTGGTGCTCGGCTCGGCGATGACCTTGGGTCTCGTCATCACCAACCCGTCCAACCCGTTCTACGCGCAGCTGATCAGTGGCATCGAGCTGCGGGTCCGGGCGCAGGGGTACTCCTTGCTGTTGCTCGTCACCGATGAGAGTGCGGAGAACGAACAGCGCGCGACGGAGGCCTTGCTGCGTTCTGCCGTGGACGGCGCGATCGTGGTGCCGGTCCAGGCCGAGTGGGAACACTGGCGCCGGGTTCGCGACTCCGGCATCCCGCTGGTGTTCGTGAACCGCGACGTGCCCGAGCTCGACTGCGACATGGTCGGGGTGGACAACGAGCGGGGCGCGTACGACGCCACCACGCACCTGATCACGGGTGGCGCGCGGAAGTTGCTGGTGCTGGAGGAGGACCTGCCGATCACGACCACCGCGGACCGGGTGGCGGGGTTCCGGCGGGCCATGGCGGACGCCGGCCTCACGGTGTCGGCCGACACCGTCCGCGCAGTACCGACGAAGCGGTACGACTCCCTCGCCCTGCCGTGGCAGCCGGAGGAGGCGTACCGCTTCGCTCGCGAGTTCGTCACCGGCGGGGACCATCCGGACGGGATTGTCACGGGCAACGACTACTTCGCGCTCGGTCTGCTCAGGGTGCTGGCGGAGCAGGGGCTCGAGGTGCCCGGTGAGGTCGCCGTCACGGGCTATGGCGATCACCCGTACGCCGCCTACCTGCAGACCCCACTGACGACCGTCCGCCTGCCGGCCGCCGAAGTTGGTACGACAGCTGTCGACCTGCTACTCCGGCGGATCCGCCACGAAAGCGGCGAACGCCCCAGCAAAACCCTGATCCGTCCGGAACTCATGATCCGCGCGTCAACCACCCCCTGAACGATCCCGGTCAGCTGGTGGCGGCTCGTTCGGCGGCGCTGCGGAGGACGCAGAACTCGTTGGCTTCGGGGTCGAGCATGACGACGAAGCCGGTGCCGTCGGGTTCTCGGCGGTCGTGGGCGATGGTGGCTCCGAGGGTCAGGAGCCACTTGACCTCCTCGTCGCGGGGGCCGTCTGGTTCGAGGTCCAGGTGGACTCGGTTCTTGGCGGCCTTGGGGTCGTTGTTCTGTTCGAAGAGGAGCTTCACCGAGTCGGTTTCGACCGCGGCGTACGGGTCGCCGGGTTCGTCGTCGGCGGGGCGTTCGGCGCGGAGTACCTGAAGCCAGAAGCCGGCGAGTTCGTAGGGGTTGTGGGCGTCGAACGTCACTGTTCGGACAACGGAGGTCATGGGGTGAGAGTGGTGCAGATGGTCACTCCACCGCCAGTGGTTTCTCGAAGAAGAGGCAGGCGCCGGGGGTGCTGGTGGTGGGGTCGATGACGAGTTGGGCCTGGACGGTGAAGCCGGCCGTGGAACCCAGGGCGGCGACCTGGTCGGGTTGCCAGCGGTAGACGTCGAGCGACATCGGGTGACCGCCGTAGCCGGAGTCCTTGTGGTTCTGGGTGTCGCCGACGTGGAATCCGATCAGCAGTTTCCCGCCGGGGGCCAGGACCCGGTGGAACTCGGCGAAGGCGAGCGGCAGGACCTCTCGGGGGAGGTGGACGATGGACCACCACGAGAGGATGCCGGCCAGCTCTCCGTCTGCCAGGTCGAGCGCAGTCATCGAGCCGACGGTGAAGTCCAGGTCGGGGTGGTCCCGGCGGGCGATCTCGACCATCCCGGGCGACAGGTCGACGCCGAAGGCGGGCAGCCCGAGCGAGTGCAGCCGTGCGGTCACCCGCCCGGGCCCACACCCCGCATCGAGCACCCGCCCAGCAGCGCCGTCGGTTCGCCGTACGAGGTCGGCGAAGGTGGTGAGCAGGGTGGTTTCCCAGGGTTCCGCGGCACGGACCATCCCGGCGTACGACTCGGCCACCGTGTCGTACGAGGTGCGGATTCCCTGCAGATAAGACACCTGCCCGAGACTAAGCCTTTCCGAGGGCCTGCTTCTGCCGGCCCAACCCCTGGATCTCGCACTCGACGACGTCGCCGGGCGAGAGATACGGGAAGCGGCCGGACAGCGCCACGCCCTCGGGAGTGCCGGTGTTGACGAGGTCGCCCGGGTCGAGCGTCATGTACTGCGACAGGTCGCGGATCAGGGCGGCCACCGAGAAGATCATGTCGCGCGTGTTCGAGTCCTGCCGGACCTCGCCGTTGACCCAGGACTTGAGGTCCAGGTTCTGCGGGTCGCCGACCTCGTCGGCCGGAACGAGCACCGGTCCGAGCGGGTTGAAGGTCTCACAGGCCTTGCCCTTGGACCACTGGCCGCCGGACACCTCGAGCTGGAGGGCGCGCTCGGAGACGTCGTTCGAGACGGCGTACCCGGCGACGCAGGCGAGTGCCTCCTCGTCGGAGGACAGGTACCGGGCGGTCTTGCCGATCACCACGGCCAGCTCCACCTCCCAGTCCGTCTTGGTGGAGCCGCGGGGAACCAGTACGTCGTCGTGCGGGCCGACGACGGTGTTCGGGTGTTTGTAGAAGACGACCGGGTTCTTCGGCGGTTCGGCGCCGGACTCGGCGGCGTGGGCCGCGTAGTTCAGCCCGATGCAGACCACGGCGCCCGGCTTCGCGATCGGCGCTCCGACCCGCAGGCCGTCGGTCGAGGCGACCGGCAGCGAGCCGGCGTCCAGCGCGGCGCGGGTCCGGCCGATGCCGTCGGAGGCGAGGAAGCCGCCGTCGATGTCGGCGGTGACGGAGCTCAGGTCGTAGACGGTGCCGTCGGTCGAACGCACATACGGGCGCTCCTCACCGATCGCACCGAGGCGCAGCAGTTCCACGGACTCTCCCTAGTGATCACTCTTTGTCGAACACGGGACGCAGCCGCGCCCGTGAGGCCTGGATATGCGTTCGCATCGCCGCGGCCGCCTCTGCCGGTTCACCCTTGCGGACCGCGGCCACGATCGTCTTGTGCTCACGCAACGCCTTGGTCGCGATGCCGCCGCCGTAGTACAGGCGGAACAAGTGCAGGTGGCAGTGCGTGCGGGCGAAGGACTGCCGGGCGGTGTCGTTGCCGGCCAGCTCCAGTACGAGGTCGTGGAACCGCTGGTCGTGCGCGGCCATCGCCTTGTAACTGTCGTAGTCCGGACGGTCCGGCACGTCGGTGTAGCTGAGCATCTCGTCCTTGAGCCGGACCAGGTCGTCCGCGGCTGCTCGCTCGGCGGCACGGCCGGCGGCCCAGGGCTCGATGTGCAGCCGGTACTCGAAGAGGTCCTCGAACTCGGCCCGGGTCAGCGTGGACGACACCCGGTAGCCGCGCAGCGGCTCCTTGATCACCAGGCCGTCGGACTCCAGCCGGGCCAGCGACTCGCGGATCGGGGTCTGTGAGATCCCCAGCTCCCGGGTCAGGCCGTCGATGTTGAGCCGGGTGCCCGGCTCGACCACGCTGTCCATGATCAGGCCCTTGACCGTCTCGTAGACGTCGTCGCTCAGAACCTGTCGCTGGGGCAGGCGCGTGAGCTGCCCCGCCAGACCCACGTGCGCATCTGTCACCGTCGCTCCTCCCGAAGCACCATTCTGCCCGACTCCTCCGGGTTGGCCTGTGCACAGTTCGTTACCGGAGCAAGTCTTGACGCCACCAGTGTGAAGCGGCAGCATCAGCTTGGCAATATCCTATAGGATCTTCGAGGAGCCACGCCCATGATCGCCCGCACCTCGCTGTACCGGAAGACCGCCGCCGGTCTGGCCGTCGTTGCGCTGGCCGCAACCGGTTGCAGCACCAAGAACTCCACCGACACCGCCGGCAGCACCGCGGGAGACGACGCCTCCGCCGGGACGTCGACCGGCCCGGTGGAGTTGAAGGACGGCTCCAAGGTGAAGCTAGCGCTGATCCCCGGCGGCGCGCACCCCTATTTCCAGCCCTGGAAGACCACTGGCGAGCAGGACAAGACCGAGTTCAAGCTGGGTGACGTCACCTTCAACGAGACCGGCGAGTGGGACCAGAGCAAGCAGAACAACGTGGTCAACTCGCTCGCCGCCCAGGGCTACAACGCGTTCGGCATCTTCGGTGTGTCGCCGACCGACATCAACTCCACCTTCCAGGACCTGAAGTCGAAGGGTTTCGCCGTCGGCTCGTTGGCGTCCTGCCCGGCCGGTGACACGAACGAGGCCGACTTCTGCCTGTCCACCGACGTCGAGGCGGCGGCGTACAAGGCGACCAAGGCGACCATCGACGCGATCGGCGGCGAGGGCACGATCGTGCACCTGACCGGCAACAACGTCGACTCCAACACCCAGCGCCGGATCGCCGGGGTGAAGAAGGCGATCGGCGAGACGAACGGCAAGGTCACCGAACTGCCGGTGATCACCGACATCGACAAGGACCTGCAGACCGCGCAGAAGGCGGTCGCCGACCTGCTCGCCTCCAAGGGCAAGGAGATCAAGGGCATCGTCACCACCGCCTACAACCCGGCCGTCGCGGCCGCCGACGGTGTTGCCAGCAGCAAGCTTCCGATCAAGGTGGTCGCGATCGACGACGACGCCAAGATCCTGTCCGGGATCAAGTCCGGCGGCGTCGCCGCGACCGTGACGCAGAACCCGGTCGGCCAGGCCTATGTCGGCGGCTGGGTGCTCGCCCTGCTCGGCTCGAAGCAGTGCACGATGAAGACTCCCGGCGTGATCGTCGACTCCGGCTCGTTCGTGGTCACCAAGGACAACGTGGACACCTATGACGCCGAGCGGCAGGCGAAGACCAAGGAACTGCAGACGGAGTTCGCCGGCCAGCTGAGCTGCCAGTGACGGCCTCGATGAGCCTCCCCGGTACGACGATCTCGCGGGCCGACGCCTTCCTCGTCGACCTCGAGGTGGAAACCGTTCGGACCGACGCGGTTCAGGCGTTCCTCAAGCAGGAGACGGTGTTCGTCGAGCTCGAGACCACCGACGGACTGGTGGGGCTGGGCTACTCGTACACGATCGGCACCGGCGGTACTGCGGTCCTCGCGATGCTCCGGGACCACCTGCTCCCGAGGCTGGTCGGCCAGGACGCCCGCAATGTCGAGGGGATCTGGTTCGACCTGTTCGCCTCCACCCGGGCGACCACGGTCGGGGCGATCACCTCGCTGGCCCTGGCTTCGGTCGACACCGCCCTGTGGGATCTCCGCTGCCGTCGCGCCGGCGAACCACTGTGGCGGCTGGCGGGTGGTTTCCGCCGGAACGTGCCGCTCTACGACACCGAGGGCGGTTGGTTGCACCTGACAACGGACCAGTTGGTCGCGGGCGCGTTGGCGTCGCAGAAGGCGGGCTGGCCCGGGGTCAAGCTGAAGATCGGTAAACCTCGCCTGCACGAGGACCTGGAGCGGTTGACCGCAGTACGGGATGCGGTCGGACCCGCGCTCGACATCATGGTCGACGCGAACCAGTCGATGACCTCCGCCGAGGCCAAGCGCCGGGCCCGCGCCTTCGAGCCGCTCGACCTGAGCTGGTTCGAGGAACCACTGCCGGCCGACGACCTGACCGGACACATCCGGCTGGCCGAGTCCACCTCGATCCCGATCGCCGTCGGCGAGTCCATGTACTCCGTGTCGCAGTTCCGCGAGTACGTCGCTGCCGGGGCCGCCGGGATCGTCCAGGTCGACGTGGCCCGGATCGGCGGGATCACGCCGTGGCTGAAGGTGGCTCACCTGGCCGAGACGTTCAATCTGGAGGTCTGCCCGCATTTCCTGATGGAACTCCATGTCAGCCTGACGGCCGCAGTACCGAACGGGCGCTATGTGGAGCACATCCCGCAGTTGCGGGCGATCACGCACACCGAGATGGAGATCGTCGACGGGCATGCCGTCGCGCCGGACGCACCGGGGCTGGGGATCGACTGGAACCGCGACGCCATCGACGACCGGCGGGTTTCGTGAGCGCACCGGTCTCCGAGACCGCCACCGCGGCGCTGCAGGAGCCGGAGACCCCGGTCGACGAACGGGGTAGTGGGCGGGGCGGCGGCCGGACCCCGTGGTGGGCCAACCAGCGGATCGGCCTGCTGATCCTGGTTGTCGCGCTGTCGGCGTTGTTCGGCATCCTGCGTCCTGCCTTCTTCAACCAGCAACTGGTCGTCTTCCCGCTGCTGCGTGACATCGCGATGTTCACCGTGGTCGGTCTCGCGCAGATGTGCGTACTGTCGATCGGCCACATGAACCTCGCGGTCGGCCGGATGGCCGCGTTCTCGATGATGATCACCGGCATCTCCTACGACCTCTGGCACTTCAGCCTGTACGCCGGATTGCTGGTCGGCCTGATCGCCGGTGCCGGGATCGGGGCACTCGCGGGCTGGGTGATCGCGCGGACCGGTGTGAACTCGTTCGTCGTGACGCTGGCGCTGGACTTCCTGCTGCTCGGAATGATCCCGCTGGTCTACACCTCGTTGACGGACAACGCTGCCTTCGTCACCAAGCCGGCCGGGATGCGGGAACTGCGCAACTACTCGCTCGGGGACGTGTGCATCGGCAACGTCTGCGGGTCGCCGGCGGTTCCGCAGTTGGCGATGTTCGCGGTGATCGCGATGGTGGTGGTCGGCTGGATCTACAGCCGTACCAAGCTCGGCCGGGAACTGCTGATGACCGGTACTTCGGTCAAGGCTGCCGAGCTCTCCGGCATCCCGACTGCTCGGCGCATCATCATCGCGCACGCGATGTCGGGTTGCCTGGCCGCGCTGGCCGGCTTCATGCTCGCGGTCAGTACCGGGTCGATCAAGGCGACGATCGGCGAGGAGTTCATGCTCCCGTCGTTCCTAGGCCCGATCCTCGGCGGCACGTTGCTGGCGGGCGGGTTCATCTCGGTCTGGGGCACGCTGCTCGGGACCGCGCTGACCTCGGTGATCCGCAAGGGCCTTGACCTGCTCGGCGTGGGTCTGGAGAGCCTGAACATCTACCTCGGCCTGATCCTGCTGGTCGCGCTGTCGACCGACCGGATCCGAACAGTGCTGTCCGACCGGCAGGGGGTGCGAAAACGATGAAGCGTTCTGTCCTGCGGTTCGCCAAGACCACCGAGATGACCCTGCTGGTGATCTGCGTGGTGTTCTTCGTCTTCCTGGTGATCG